>Ga0335070_10001025_pt1 | contig 32064 bp, 31 predicted proteins | sample Lox_Sample_13_FD_206722 | JGI IMG/M metagenome (GOLD analysis project Ga0335070, IMG submission 206722) | Soil microbial communities from Loxahatchee National Wildlife Refuge, Florida, United States - Lox_Sample_1.3 | ecosystem: Environmental > Terrestrial > Soil > Wetlands | place: USA...
GCAGCCAGTTGGTAACGCTCAAGGAGCGCACTCCACGGTGGCACAGGACCACAATGTGTTCGTCGGGATCGAGTTCCTGGTGCGCCCGCATCGGGACGTCGCCCATAGGAATCTGCTTGCTGCCCTCGATGGAAGCCTTTTCCCACTCCCACGGCTCGCGCACGTCGAGCAGCGTGAATTTGTCCCCACGCTTGAGCATGGACTTCACCTGTCCGGCGCTGATTTCGAAATCCATGGTGTTTCTGTCGCCCCTACCGGGCTCGCACTCTCCCTGCAGCCTACCCAGGGCTTGCGCCCTGGGCTAAATTATGTCGCCCCTTCGGGGCTGGATTCGGGGCCTGGCAGCTTTGCCTGCCAGCCATTACCAGCTGCTACGGTCAATAACCAAAATCCGCCTGCGCAGCGTACGCGTGCTGCTTCACGCCCAGTTCGTCCACGCGGCAGCCGCCGAGCTGGCTCATATAGGCGTGGCGATCTGCAACGTTGTAGACCCAACGGTGCAACCAGGCTTCCGTGTCCGCCTCGGTCTTTGTCTGCTCGTGGTACTGGCGGAAGAACGCGTCGTCGCGCTTGTAGCAACCCTGCACCGGCGAGGGATGTGCGCCGTAGCGGCACTCCACCACCGCGTTCACCAGGAATCCCGGAATCACCGTGCGATTGGGATCACTCGCAATCACTTCGGGCTCAACAATCTCCTCTGCCACCACGATCACCCGCTTTGCCGCCCGCACGCCCTCGATCATCACTCCGAAATTTCCCCAGCAATGGGCGTTGCCCTCGCGGTCAGCGCGCTGCACGTGGATGATTGTCACATCGGGATTCAGGGCCCGCACCGCGTGCAGCTTGCCGTGCCCGTTTGTTTCAAACGGCGACTCGATCTCGGCAAAAAACTCATTCTCCCTCGCCACGTCGCTTCCCAGCGCCGTGCGCGCCGGCATGAAGGGCACGCCCATGGCTCCCGCTTGTAACGCCAGCGCCACGGTGAAGTTGGTCATGTTGACCACCTTCATCCCGTTCTGTTCGACCGCCCTGCGGAAGTTGTAGGCTGAGCCCATCATCACGTTGCCTACCCAGGCGGCAATGACCTTCTCTACGCAGCCCGCGCCGATCAACTGATCGAACAAGATGTCCGAAATCGGCCCAATCAGCGTCAGCCCGCGCTTCTTCTGGCGGATGATCTCGTGTCCCGCGGCAAACGGGATCATCTGTTCCATCTGTAATCCGAGCGCAACCGAGGCGCCGTCCGGCACCATTTCGGCAATGGCTTCGCGCATGGTAAGCAGCTTCGGCACTATCTTCCCTTCCACACCGGCTTCCGCTTCTCCACAAACGCGCGAATTCCTTCCTGCGCGTCTTCGGTCTTCATCAACTCGTCGAGATAAATCTGCTCGGCGCGGGCCAGACCTTTGTCAAAGTGCATCGAACTCCAAGCGTAGATGGCCTTCTTCGTCACCCCCAGCGCCGCCGGACTCAGCTCCGACAAGCTCTTGAGCGATTCCTCGACCGCAGCGTCCAGCTGCTCGTCCGCTACAGCGCGGTTCGCCAGGCCCATCGCCGCGGCTTCACTGCCGGGGATGCTTCGCCCGGTCAGCACGAGATCAGCGGCATGCTTCTGTCCCACCAGCGCGGCCAGCGCGGTCGCCGCCACCGGCGGATAGCATCCCAGCTTGATTTCAGGAAAGGCCCAGGTCGCCGTCTCCGACGTATAAACCAAGTCGCACACCATGGCCAGCTCTGCGCCGCCGCCGAGGCAGTGGCCTCGCACCACCGCGACCGTGACCTTCTTCGTCCCCACCAGTTTCAGGATCACACCGTGAAACTTCGACAGCATTTCCTGGACCTTGTCCGGGGTATGCGCGGCGACATCCACCCCCACCGAGAACGCCTTGCCGGTTGCGGAAAGCAACACGACAGCGATATCCGCCCGCTCCTCAATCTCGTCGAGGGCAGTCGCCAGCTCGTCCATCATGGGGATGTCAATGACATTCAGCGGAGCGTGCTGCAGCGTGATGTGGGCGACCGGAGGCTCCAGCGCAACCGCAATACGAGACATTGCCGCCGGCGCTTCCGCCTTCTTCTCAGCTGCCGGCGCAATCGGCCGCACCGTGCGGAATCCTAGGTTGTCCAAAAGCCCTCCTTGTCGTACTCCCGGATGGCCCTTAGCTCGCGCTCGGTCGGCTCCGGTGTCTGCATCAGATCGTCAGCAACGCGCGGCTTCCACCCGGTGTGGGCTAACACATCATCCAAGTCCACCCCGGGGTGTAAAGAAGCCAGGTACGCTTCGCCGTCCTCGCCAAACCGCAGTACAGCCTTCGTCGTGATGGCCGCCGCGGGCCCGCCTCGCGGCAGTCCAACCCGCTTGCGCCATCCGTGACCGTCACCGTAGCCCGGACTCGTGATGTACGAGACCCGCTCCGGCAACCTCTGCTTGCTGTGCTCCAGCAGAACCACAAAGCGCTGCGCCAGCGATGCGATATCGCATGCGCCCCCGGAACCTGGGAGACGAGTCAGGCCCTTGGTGCCGCGCACCTCGGTCGAGTTCAGGTTGCCGAACCGGTCCACTTCCGCTGCCCCCAGAAATCCCAGATGCACTCGCCCCGATTGCAGCAGGCTCATTACTCCCAGCATGTCCAGACACTGGGTTGCGCCCAGGATGTTGGGTGGATCGGCCATCGTGTAAATCAACTCGCGCGCCGGGGCAGAGCGGATCACACCATTCTCAAACAAGCCAATTGCGTTCGGAGCGTGGGTGCACTTTGCCACCACGAAAGCGATCAGCGGCAAGCGCATGCCGACAAACACCACTTCCCCATCGTGAATCTCACGGGCGGCGCAGGCGACCATGAGCTCGCCGCGGGTGTACGCGGCAGTCGTTGCTCGTTGGTCGTTCGTCGTTGGCAAAGCTTGAGCGCTCAACACAGGGTCCCTCGACTCGCCCTCGCTTGCACTCGGGCTTCGCTCGGGATAACACGGTTTGTTTCAACCCTACAAGTTGATCGCCGACTTCCTCGGCTCGGCAATCGTGGTCAGCGGGTCGCGTCCACCCTCTTTGGGGGCGATCCACTTCTTTTCGTTGCCGATGATGTCGAGCAGCAGTTTCTTGTCCTCCGCGCTCGGCATGTACTCCTTCAGGTGCTGCTCGTAAGCCTTGTCGTCCAGCGGCTCACCCGTCTGCACGTGGAATTTATGCCCCGCCCAGCGTCCGATGTTGCGGTTGAACTTGATATGGGGCGCATAGAGCCGGGGCTCTCCCGGCTTGAGCGCGCTGTTGAAGCGCTCAATCAGCCCCGCGACCTCGTCGCGGTACAGATGGCGGTTGTAGTCGTTCAATTCATCGAGATCGGCCGTCTGCTGGTTCTGCGGCTCGTCGTAGCGTCCCTTGATGCCCCAGACGTAGGCCCAGTGCGCCGACGAAGAGTGATCAGTGCCAAACAGGTCGTACGAGCAGGAAATCCACTTATTGAGATATTTCTGGATGAGCCATGCCGGAACCACGCCGGCCTGGACAATGCGTCGCAGGCCGTCATTGCCCGTGCCCATGTGGAAGGCCTCTTCGCGCAGCATGTAGGACATGGAACGGCCCAGCGGCGCGAAGGCGGAATACTTCAGCATCTGCAACTGAAACTTGCCGTCGCGGTCCACGAAGTCGGTGTAGGTGAAGAAGTCCATCCAGTTGTCCACGTCCACGTTGAACGCGCCCAGCAGACGCTTATTCTCGAAAGCCCGGCGCTCCAGCATCTTCTGCGCCTCCACCTTGCCGGAGTAGCCGAAGTGGTCCACCAGGAGGGCACACATCTGCCAGCCGTGGCGCATCTCCTCGATCATGACCCGGGTCAACGCCTTGCGGTCCCAGTCAGTAGGCGCAGTCTCAAACAGGTGGCGCTGCTGCTCCACGCTGGCAAACTCGGTGTCGCCCTGGTACACGATCAGGTTGATGAGCGCATCGCGCATCTGCTGCGTGGGCACTTGGCGCAGGTTCTCCCACTTGCGCCGGCCCTTAAACGATCCGAACTGGATCTCCTCGGTTTCGATGGCGCCGAACAGCGTATCGAATTTGAAGCTGGCGATCTCGTCGGTGTTGACGCCAATGTCCTTGCGCCAATCGTCAAACAGGCCGACCCAGTCGCTGAAGGTTCCGATTTTTGCTACTTTTCCTGGCATAGATCCTCTACATGATTTGCAGTGGCCGGCGAGACGCCGGCGCTACGTCAGATTCATCCAAACACTCTTGAGCTCCGTATAGTGCTCAATCGCGTGCATGCCCAGCTCGCGGCCGAAGCCCGAGCTCTTGAAGCCTCCGAAGGGCACGGCCGCATCCATCAAGCCGTAAGTGTTAATCCAGACCAGTCCCGCGCGCAGCTGCCGCGCGACTCGGTGCGCCTTGTTGACGTCGCGAGTCCAAACCGCCGCCGCCAGTCCGTAGGGATTCGCGTTCGCGAGGTCCACCACCTGGTCAACATCGTCAAACGTCAGCGTCGCCAGCACCGGCCCAAAGATTTCCTCTTGCGCAATCTTCATGGTGTTGGAGACTTCCCCGAAAATGGTCGGCTCGACAAAGAACCCCTTGCCGCCATCGAGCGAAACGCGGTTGCCACCCGCCAGCAACCGGGCTCCTTCCTTCTTCCCCGCCTCGATGTATCCGAGCACGCGCTCCATCTGCTCCCGGCTGGCGATCGCGCCCAACCGGGTCTTGGGATCGAGCGGATCGGCCGGCTGAAGTTTCTTGGCGCGCGCCACCAGCTTCTCCAGGAACTCGTCCTGCACCTTGCGTTCAACGAACAACCGCGAGCCCGCGTTGCAGCACTCGCCTTTGCCGTAGAAGATGCCGTTCAGCGCGCCCTTGACTGCGCCGTCCAGATCGGAATCGGCAAACACGATATTTGGAGACTTGCCGCCCAGCTCCAGCGTCACCCGCTTTACCGTATCCGCGCTGCCGCGCATGATCTCCTTGCCGACGGAGGTCGAACCGGTAAATGCGATTTTGTCAATCCCCGCATGCCGGACAAGCGCCTGCCCCACTTCCGGCCCGCCGGTCAGGATGTTGATCACACCCGCAGGAACACCTGCCTCAATCGCCAGCTCGCCGAAGCGCAGCGCCGTCAGCGGCGTCTGCTCCGCCGGCTTCAACACCACCGTGCAGCCACAGGCAAGCGCCGGACCCAGCTTCCACGACGCCAGCAGCAGCGGAAAATTCCACGGGATGATCATCCCCACCACACCCACCGGCTCGCGCAGCGTGTAGGTGAAGGCGTTCTCAAAACTGTTGACCGTCTCACCGTGAATCTTGGTCGCCCACCCCGCGTAATAGCGCAGGACGTCCGCCGTCATGGGGACATCCACGTAGCGCGACTCGAAGATGGGCTTGCCGTTGTCGAGAGTTTCCAGTTCGGCCAGCTCCTCGACATTTTTTTCAACCAGGTCGGCAAGCTTCCAGATAAGGCGTCCGCGCTCACTGGCCGACATCTTGCGCCAAGCGCCGTTGCGGTCTTCGAAGGCCTTGCGGGCGGCGGCGACAGCACGGTCCACATCCGCGGTCGAAGCTTCGACCACCTGGGTCAGGACTTCACCGGTCGCCGGGTTGATGGTGTCGAACTTCTTAGAGCCTTCCACCCACTGGCCGTCAATCAGCAGGCGGCCAGCCTCGATTTTCGTCTTGGTTGCTGCAATCATTTTCGTCCTGTAGCGCCGGCGTCCTGCCGGCTTTGGGGTGGGCGAGCTCGCCCGCCCTGTAAGCAGTGCCCATTGCCAAGTGCGGGCAAAGCCCCCCGCTCGGTACTAGGTACTGAGTACTCGGTACTATTTCGCCGTGAACGTCGCCGGGCGCTTCTCCACGTATGCCGCCAGGCCTTCCTTGGCGTCGTCGCTCTGAAAGAGCAGCTGCTGGTTCTCGCGTTCCACGGCCAGCGCCGACTCCAGCGGAATCTCCCAGCCCGTCTGCACCGCGCGCTTGATCCGCCCCACGGCCTTGGCCGCCTTGTTCGGCGGACAGAACTGGCGCGCGTACTCCATGATGTTCCCCATGAAGTTCTCGCGCTGATAAATGTCGTTCACGATGCCCAGTTCCATCGCCTCTTCGAACGAGTAGGTGTTGCCGGTCACCATCAACTCAATCGCCTTGCTCTTGCCCACCAGGCGTGACAGGCGCTGCGTCCCGCCCGTGCCGGGCAGCACGCCCAGGTTTACCTCCGGTAGGCCGATCTTGCCCGCGTCTTTGCGCGCGATGCGGATGTCTGCCGCCATGGCGATCTCGAGGCCGCCGCCCACGCAATGCCCGTTCAGCGCCGCGATCACCAGCTTGGGGGTGTGCTCCAGACGCAGCAGGGTCTCGTTGGCGTGCAGGCAGAAGTAGTACTTGAACGTCGGATCGACGCTGGCCAGCATCTTGATGTTCGCTCCGGCGGAGAAGAACTTATCGCCCGCCCCCGTCAGCACAATCACGTACACGTCATTGTCCATACGAGCCTTGAGAATGGCGTCATCGAGCTGGCGGTTCATCTCGTAGGTGTAGGTGTTGGCTGGAGGGTCGTTCATCTCGATCACCGCCACGCCGGCATCGGTGCGGTAATTGATCAGTTGCTTGGTGGTTTCGCCGGCAGCCGGCTGCACTGTGGTAGCCATGGTCAAAACTCCTTTTCACAATTGTTGAAATTTGAATTCAGTTTGCCGATCTCTTTTTCTGCGCCTTCCCCGAGGCGCAGACACCCTGCAGGAAAATGTTTCCCATCTGCTCGGCCATCTCTTCCGCATTCGCGTCCTTGGCCTGGTACCAGGTGTAGATCCAGTTCATCATGCCGAACAGGCTGAGCACCGCGATGCGACTGGAGAATTCTAGTCCTTTTGCCCGCTTCAGGTCCTCGAGCAGTCCGATGCAGATGCGGTAATACTCGCGCTTGATGGCCGCAACCTCGGTCCCGAAGCCGTTCTTCAAGACATCGTCCTCGTGCGAAAGCACCTTCATCGCCTTCTGGTTCGATAGAAAATACTCCAGGTGATTGAGGATGAAAACGCGAATGCGCTGCTCGGGATCAGTAACGTCTTTCAGCCGCTCGCGTAACCGCTCCACGATCGTGCTGAAGGTGTGCTTCTGAATGAGGTATAGCAGCTTCTCTTTGGACTCGAAGTAGTAGTACATCCCCGCCAGCGACATGCCGCTGGCACGCGACAGGTGCCGCATGGACGCGCCTTCGTAGCCCTTCTCGTAAAAGACGTCGGTGGCGTGGACCAAGATCTTCGCCAGGCGCCGGTCAAAGCGCGTGGCCGAAGCCGGCACGGCGCGGCGGCGGTGCGCGACCCGGGACGGAGCTGCGGATGCGGTGCCCATTTTGTCGAACGTTCGTTCTAATGATACGTGATTAGCAGCGGTGACGCAAGCGTAGCGCCGGCGTCCCGCCGGCAATGCGGAGTAATGACAAGAGATGGTGTTGGTACTGCGGCTCGTGTCTGGGGAGTCTTTTCGTCGCTGGCAACAAACTGGCCGGCGGGACGCCGGCGCTACGGCTAATTCCGAATATCAGCCAGCAGCCCCTCGACTTCCGCCTTGAGATCGGCAGTCAGGGGCAACAGTGGCAGCCGTACCGCGCCTCCGAAGTAGCCGTTGTAGTCCATGGCATATTTCACGCCCGGGATACTCAGCTCTCCAACCACGCGCTGCGCGGCCTTCGCAATCCGCGCCTGCTTGAGCCGAGCGAGTTCCAGATCGCCTTCCTTCCACGCCGCGTAAATCTCGTAGCACGCCGTCGGCGCGCAATCGGCAAACGCCAGGATCGCTCCCACGGCGCCCACTTGCAGCGATGGTTCCAGTTTCTGCGCCGCGCCCACGAGCACCTGGAAACCGACTTCTTTCTGCCGCGTTTTCAGCCCGGAGACCACACTGACCGCAGACGACGATGGCGTCGAGCCGCCCGCCGCCGCAATCGTCACCAGTTGTCCGCCCCCGTTGCTTTCGGCAGCCTTCAGCATACGCGGAGTGACTGCTTCAAACGTCTCCGTCACGGTGGCCGCGCGCTTAACATGCCGCGTGCCCTCGACCATCTTGCGGACTTTCTCCACATCGCCGCTCGATTCCTTAATGCCGATCAGGTTGGGATGCTCGGCCAACTCGATCACCACCTCGGCGGGAATGTCATACCCCGTGGCCTGCGGAAAGTTGTAGATGATCACCGGCAGCGGCGAGCGGTCAGCCACGAAGCGATAAAACGCCAGCATGTTCTGCGGCTTCATCTGGCTCTTGTAGTAATGCGGCGTACGCACCATGGCCACGTCGTATCCGGCCTTGGCGGCAAACTCGGTCAGCTGCAAAGTGCCGTCAGCCGACTCCACGCCCGTCCCGGCAATCAGCACCTTATGGGGCGCCGAGGCCTCGCGCGCCGACTGCAGGACATCGCGCCGCTCCAGGTCGGACAGCAGAATCGCCTCGCCCGTCGAGCCCAGCACTACCAACCCCGCCACCGGAGTCTTCGAGTAGCGCTCGACATTGGCCTCGAGCTTCTTGAAGTAGACGTTGCCCTCGGGATAGAAGGGGGTGGTAATCGGGGGGAAGATGCCGTGGAGCAGCATAGCTTCAGCCTATCACCTCCGGGGCGGACAGAGCAGCGGGATCGCCTCCCGCTTGTTCCGCCGGTATACGCGGAAGTCGTCTTCATCCACCGTGACCACCGCGTGCTCAGGATACAACTCACTCATGCGGATCAGGCAGAGATCGGCAAGATCGGGGTTCCTGTCAGCGTAGTGTGTGGCCAGGGCCTGCAGCTGTTCCACGTGGCTGGAGCAGTCGAAGGCAACGCGAATTGCACCCTGACGCAGCATCGCCAGGACATAGACGCTCGATTTCAAATGAAAGGCAGTCTCCGCCAGCACTGCCTCACAGGTTAGAAGCGGCAACGTCAGTTGTGCCGCCAGTCCCACTGCCCACGCGTGATTCTCGTCTTGCCGCGCCAACAAAGCCACCAGATACCCGGTGTCAGCGATAGCGTTCATGTCATTCGCGCGAGAATCCCTTGCGCGAGGAAAGGTCAGGCGGGCCCCCCTTGATCACTCCGGCAAAGCGCAGTAAGGGGTTGTCGTCTCCTTGCGGCAGCGTGGTCTCGAGCGATTCGCGCACCACCCTGCCCACGGGCAATCCCGCACGCCGCGCCGTGCGCCGCAGGCGGTCCAGCAGCTCCTTGGGAAGACGCACAGTGAGTGTATTACTCATTTGCCACAATTGTAACACACATCCCCTGGGGACCTAGCGCTTTGACAGCCGCTCCGCATGCAGATGCTGCAGCGCCTGCACCCGCACCTCCCCGCGCTGCAACGCGGCAATGCCTTCAGCGGCGGCCCGCGCGGCCGACAGCGTCGTAATCGTGGGAATGCGGGCGTTCACTGCCGCGCGGCGGATGGCTTTCTCATCGAACCAGGGTTCCAGACCGGTAGGGGTATTGATGATCAACTGGATGCGCTCGCCCTTGATCAAATCCACCACGTTGGGGCGGCCTTCTTTTACTTTGTAAACCCGCTCGACCGCCAAATCCTTGGCTTCCAAGATGTCGGCGGTACCGGCCGTGGCCACCAGCTTGAATCCCATGTCCACGAAGCGGCGGGCCAATTCGGCGACCTGAGGTTTGTCGTGATCAGTCACGCTGATGAACACCGTCCCCTGCGTCGGCAGTTTCTGGCCGGCCGCGACCTGGGCTTTGGCAAAGGCTTCGCCGAAGCTGTCGCCGACGCCCATTACCTCACCGGTGGATTTCATCTCTGGACCCAGCACGGTGTCCACGCCGGGAAACTTGTTCCATGGAAACACCGGCGACTTCACGTAGTAGCCGCGGCCCGTGTCGAGATCAGCACGGCGCTCAATGAACTCGGGCAGGAACTCGCGCAGCTTGCGTCCGGTCATCAGGCGCGCGGCGATCTTGGCCATCGGGATGCCAGTTGCTTTCGAAACATACGGCACGGTGCGCGACGCACGGGGATTTACCTCCAGCACGTACACCTTGCCCCCTTCGCCCTTCACGCTCCCGTTGCGCGGGATGGCAAACTGGATATTCATCAGCCCGACCACCTTAAGCGCCCGCGCCAGCTTGAAGGTATAGTCGCGCATCCGCTCCATCAGGGGCTCTGGGATATCCACCGCCGGCAGCACACAGGAGGAATCGCCGGAGTGAATACCCGCCTCCTCGATGTGCTGCATGATGCCGCCAATCACCACGTCCTCCCCATCCGACAGCGCGTCCACGTCCACTTCAATAGCGTCTTCGAGGAAATGATCGATCAGCACCGGGCGATCCTGCGAGTATTCGACCGCCTCTTTCATGTAGCGGACAACGGTCTCCTCGTCGTAGGCGATGACCATGGCGCGCCCGCCCAGGACGTATGAAGGCCGCACCAGCACCGGATATTGAACTCTTTTCGCGCCTTCGACCGCTTCTTCCAGCGAGGCCACCATCACGCCCGGAGCCTGAGGAATTTGCAACTCCTCCAGCAGCTTGTTGAAGCGCTTGCGGTCTTCGGCCAGATCGATGGACTCGGGCGTGGTGCCGATGATGTTGACGCCCGCAGCCTTCAGCGGTAGCGACAGATTGAGCGGGGTCTGCCCGCCAAACTGCACGATCACGCCCACCGGAGCATTCGAAGCAGCCTCGTGCTCGTACACCGCGAACACGTCCTCCAGAGTCAGGGGCTCGAAGTAGAGCCGGTCGCTGGTGTCGTAGTCGGTCGAGACGGTCTCCGGATTGCAGTTGATCATGATCGTCTCGTAGCCGTCGTCGCGCAGCGCAAACGCCGCGTGGCAGCAGCAGTAATCAAACTCAATTCCCTGCCCTATACGGTTCGGGCCGCTGCCCAGGATGATGACCTTCTTCTTCTGGGTCGGCGTGGCCTCGTCCTCTTCTTCGTAGGTCGAATAGAGATACGGCGTGTAACTCTCAAACTCCGCCGCGCAGGTATCCACCCGCTTGTACACCGGGGACACTTTGTGCTTCTTGCGCAGATGCCGGACTTTTTCCGGTGCGCCCTTGCCATCCAGCCGCCAGACACCCGCCAGGCGTCCATCCGAGAACCCGTGGCGCTTGGCCTCGCGCAGCACCTCGCTCGGGATCGACTCCATGGGATGCTTTTCCAGCTCCAGCTGCATGTCATTAATCTCTTTGAGCTGGTAGAGGAACCAGGGATCAATCGAAGTCATGGTGGAAAGCTGCTTCACCGTGTGTCCCTGCCGCAAGGCATAGCGCACGTAGGAAAGCCGTTCGGGATGCGGCGTTACCAGGCGCTGCGTGAGAATCTTTGGCTCGATTTTCTCCGATCCGACCTTCTTACCGGTATCGAGCGCGCGCACGCCTTTGAGCAACGCCTCTTTGAAGGTGCGCCCGATGGCCATCACCTCGCCCACCGACTTCATCTGCGGGCCCAGGTTCTCGTCCACGCCGGGAAACTTCTCGAACTGCCACTTAGGAATCTTCACCACCACGTAGTCGAGTGTGGGCTCGAAGCAGGCCGGGGTCTTGCGCGTGATGTCGTTGGGAATTTCATCCAGCGTGTAGCCCACGGCCAGCTTGGCCGCAATCTTGGCAATCGGAAATCCCGTCGCTTTCGAGGCCAGTGCCGACGACCGCGAAACGCGCGGGTTCATCTCAATGATCACCATGCGCCCAGTCTGGGGATGCACGCCAAACTGGATATTCGATCCGCCGGTCTCGACTCCGATCTCTCGAATCACTGCGATCGCCTGGTCGCGCATCATCTGGTACTCGCGGTCGGTGAGCGTCTGTGCTGGCGCGACAGTAATCGAGTCGCCCGTATGCACGCCCATGGGATCGAAGTTCTCGATCGAGCAAATGATGATGACGTTGTCGGCGAGGTCGCGCATCACCTCCAGTTCGTACTCTTTCCAGCCCAGCACCGACTCTTCGATGAGGGCTTCGTGCACAGGAGAAAAATCCAGGCCGCGGGCCAGCACTTCCATCAACTCCTCGCGGTTGTAGGCAATGCCCCCGCCCGATCCGCCCAGCGTGAACGACGGACGAATGATCACCGGAAATCCAATCTTGCCGGCAAACTCCAAACCATCCTTGAGATTGTTGACCAGCGCCGACTTGGGCACGTCGAGCCCGATCTTCTGCATCGCGTCTTTGAAGAACAGCCGGTCTTCGGCCTTCTTGATGGCCGCGATGTTGGCGCCAATGAGCTGCACGTTGTACTTGTCGAGGATGCCGCCGTCAGAAAGCTCGACCGCGAGGTTGAGCGCCGTTTGCCCGCCGACAGTAGGAAGCACCGCGAAGCCCGCGCCCGGAGACAATTCGCGCTCGACGCGAATGACCTCCTCGAGATAGTCGCGAGTCAGCGGCTCAATATAAGTGCGGTCGGCCAGATCGGGATCGGTCATGATGGTGGCCGGATTGGAATTCGCCAGCACCACCTCAAAGCCTTCGGCCTTGAGCGCCTTGCAAGCCTGTGTCCCGGAGTAATCAAACTCCGCCGACTGGCCAATCACAATCGGGCCAGAGCCGATGATCAGGATTTTGGAGATGTCAGTTCTACGTGGCATTCGTTGTCAGTTCTCGGTTGTCGGTTTTCAGTGCGAGTCCTTGGGCCACGCATTCTCGACATAGCTGCATTCGCCCGCGGGCCTCATGACAACCCTGATGGGGTTAGGGCAAATCTCCTTGTCCTCGGATCGCTGGACACTGAAGGCCTGATCCGCGTTCCAAAATCCTCTAGCCTTGACTTTTAACCAGTAATGGCCGTCGGGGACATGGCTAACACTGAACCTTCCATCGTTACCACTTTGTACTGTGAAGCTAATCTTGGATTCACCTTCTCTAGTTAGCTCAACTTTTGCATCTGAAATCGATGCTCCCTCTGAATCCTTCACCTGTCCGCAAACTTGACGCACTTTGAAATTCTTGCCTGGAATGCATGTGGTCGCTGGGGCGTTCCGGCTGACCAAAAGAACAACAAGGCACAACGCGCAAATCGACAAAAGCCTCACTGCTTAAACTCCTCCATCATCTTCACAAAATCCTTGAACAGATAATGCGAATCGTGCGGCCCGGGCGACGCTTCCGGGTGGTACTGCACGCTGAACAGCGGCAAATTCCGATGCCGCAGGCCTTCGAGCGTGTTGTCGTTCAAATCCATGTGGGTCAGTTCGACCTCGCTCATCGGCAGCGAATCGGGGTCCACGGCGAAGTTGTGATTATGAGCGGTGATTTCGACTTTGCCCGTGCGCAGCTGCTTCACCGGATGATTTCCGCCGTGGTGGCCGAACTTCAGCTTGTAGGTCTTCCCGCCCAGCGCAATCCCGGTCAGCTGATGCCCCAGGCAGATTCCGAATATCGGCTGCCGCCCCATCAACCTGCGAATGTTGTCCACCGCATAGGTGCAGGGCTCAGGATCGCCCGGCCCGTTCGACAGGAACACTCCGTCGGGCTTCAGCGCCAGCACGTCTTCCGCCGGCGTCTGCGCCGGCACCACCGTCACCTTGCAGCCTTCGCCACGCAGCTTGCGCAGGATGTTCTGTTTGATGCCGTAGTCATAGGCCACCACGTGGAACCGTGCCGGCTCGTCTTTCACGCCGACGACTTCATCAGGCAGATGCGAGCGCTCGCCCGTCTCCCACACATAGGTATTCTTGGTGCTGACCACTTTGGCCAGATCCGTCCCATCCATCTTCGGAATCGACCGTGCCTTGGCGACCAACTTCTCGGCATCCGTCTCCAGCGTCGAGATCACGCCGCGCATCACGCCGTGGTCGCGCAGGTGCCGCACCAGCGCGCGCGAGTCAATATCGCCGAGCACCGGGACCTTGTAGCCCTCCAGGTACTCTTCCGCGACCTGCTGCGAGCGCCAGTTCGAGCTCACCCGCGAGAATTCGCGCACAATCAGCCCCTCGATATAAGGACGCGTGGCCTCGTTGTCTTCCGGATTGGTGCCGTAATTGCCGATTTCAGGATTGGTAAGGACTACGATCTGGCCGCAGTAGGAGGGATCGGTGAAAATTTCCTGATAGCCAGTGATGGAAGTATTAAAAACTACTTCCCCGTAACATTCGCCTTTCGCGCCGTAGCCTTTGCCTCGGAAGACTCTGCCGTCTTCCAGCGCAAGGGTTGCTTGCATTGGTTCTCCGGGGGAGTGGATTTTAGGGATTTTATCAGGGAAGTCTCAGGCTGGGAAGGCTGGGGTGTCGGGTTTCGGGTCTCGGGTCTCAGGAGTGCGCCAATCGGGTCCCGACGCAGCAAGGATCCGCCACACATGCCGGGGGAAGCCTGAAACCTGGCACCCGAGACCTGACGCCTACCGCACCCGCCCCATCTTGTCCACAGGCCAGTACCCGAACACCGCTTTGCCGTATATGAAGGAGACGTCCACCGGGCCGAAATCGCGGCTGTCGTTCGACATGGTGCGATGATCGCCCAGCAGGAAGTAGCTGTTTGACGGAACTACGGTCTCGGGAATGGAGCGCTGGTCGGCGTAGGCAGGCGGTACGTAATCCTCTTCGAGCGGCTTGCCGTTCACGTAAACCAACCCGTCCTCAATGCGAATGCGGTCGCCGGCCAGACCGATCACGCGCTTGATGTAGCTCTTAGAAGGATCGCGGGGATAGCGGAAAACGACGATGTCGCCACGCTGGATGGGCTCCAGCCGGTAGACGAACTTGTTAACAAAAATGCGCTCCTGGTCGTCCAGCGAGGGCATCATGCTGGTGCCCTCCACCTTCACCGGCTGGTACAGGAAGATGATGATGAAGGCGGAAATGGCCAGCGAGATGATCAGGTCCCGGAGCCAGACGGAGAGCATCGGCAGCGCGCGCCAGGACCCCCGAGCTTTCGCTCTGGCCTCGGACTGCGCACCTCGTTGTGTCAGGCTTGGTAGCTCCGGCATTGTCCCTGGGCTGCTATTTTATACGGATCGTGGGCCTGCGGTGAAGGTTCCTTGTCCAATGGTAACCGCGCCTTCACCCACTATTGCTGCCACCCGATTCAGGTTACAATACCTCAACCGAGGACACCTGATCTATGCTGAAACGTGGGCTGAGCCTGGTTTTCTTATTCTTGATTACCCTGACTTTGTCGGCCCCATGGGCCACATCCCAGCAGGAGGGCGAGGTGCCTGCTTATAACGCGGCTCCGCCGCCTAAAGGGACGAAATTGCCCCCTATCCTGGGCAAAGAGCAGCTTTGGGGCGAAAATGCGCAGTACCCATACCAGACCCATGCCTATGAGCTGGCGGCCAAGATTCCGGTGGTGCTGCACCAGCAGCCTTGCTACTGCTACTGCGACCGCATGGGGCACAACAGCCTGCATAGCTGCTTTGAGAATACCCACGGGGCGCGCTGTGATGTCTGTTTGAAGGAGTTGTATTACTCCTACAGCCAGCACAAGAAGGGGAAAACCGCAGCCCAGATCCGCAAAGGGATCATGCAGGGACAGTGGAAGCAGGTAAACCTGGAGACGGCTGCAACCATCAATTAGCCGGTTCTGGATGTCCAAGAGCTGCCAGACTTGTCACAGCGCCGGGTTGACGGCTCAAGCGCAGGCAGCGTATAACCGGCTCGCAGCGCTGGCAGTGGGGCTTTTTCCACAGGGGGCGTCCGGACAAGCTTTGCGGGTGATCCCAGGGGTCTAGCCGGACTGGCGGCAAACCATCAGAAACAGGCTTAGTAGCACTCACCTAAATATAAGCAAAGGAGCAGTTACGAAGAGTAGCGGAAGAGTCATCCAGATGGCGCAGAAGCCCACACCCAAGAAGACCGTCGCCGACGACCCGCGTTTTGCACAAGCTGTGCAAAACTATGAGGCCGGTTTGCGGGCCATGCAGGAGCACAAGTTCGAAAAGGCCAAGGGCCACCTCCAGAAGGTGGTTGGCGGCCCCAGCAAGGAACTGGCCGACCGCGCCAGCGTGCACCTGAACACCTGCAACCAGCACCTGGAGCGCGTCACCACTCAGTTCAAGACTCCGGAAGAGCATTATGACTACGCCATATCGCTGATCAATGTGGGCGATTATGTGAGCGCTCGCGAGCATCTGGAAAAGCTGTCCAAGCAGGTTCCCAAGGCTGACTATGTTGCCTACGGGCTGGCCGCGCTCGATTGCCTGACCGGACACGTGGAAGACTCGCTGCGCCATCTGGATGAGGCCATCCGCCTCAATCCGACGCTGCGCTTCCAGGCGCGCAACGATTCCGACTTCCAGAACCTGGTGGAAGACCCACGCTTTACGGAATTGCTCTATCCCGATCCCGGGGCGGAGTTGCCCCCCATGGCTGTCGGTTCTGACGAGGACCGCTAGGGCCGCAATGGCCGAGTCACCACAGCGTGCCGAACAAGCCGCCCGGGACAAGCTCTCTGCTGGCCGCAGCTTGCGGGTGGTGGCCATCGGCGGAGGCACGGGCCTGTCCACCCTGCTCAAAGGTCTGAAGAGCTACGTGACTTCCCCCGCAGAACGCTCTGCACCGGAAAGACCTTCGATCAGCGATCTTTCGGCGGTGGTCACCGTCAGTGACGATGGTGGCTCCAGCGGCCGCCTGCGCAAAGAATTGAACATGCTGCCGCCCGGCGACATCCGCAACTGCATTGTCGCCCTCTCAGAAGACGAAGCTCTGCTCTCGCGCTTGTTCCAGCATCGCTTTGTGAAGGGTTCGGGCCTGGAAGGCCACAGTTTTGGCAATCTGTTTCTGGCGGCGCTTACCTCGATCACCAGCGACTTCAGCGAGGCAGTCCGTCTCTCCTCGGAAATTCTGCTCACCCGCGGTCACATCTACCCGTCCACCACGGCGAACATTGAGCTTGAAGCGTTGATGGAAGACGGCACACGCGTGCAAGGTGAAACCAAGATCACTGCCAGCAAGGGGAGGATCAAGGAACTGTTCCTGGTCCCACCCGATGTTGGGCCGCTGCCGCAAACGCTGGAAGCAATTGCCCGCGCGGACCTGATCACCATCGGTCCGGGATCGCTGTTCACCAGCCTCATTCCAAACTTGCTGGTGCGCGGCATGGCTCAGGCGATTGTCAATTCGTCTGCCGTGAAGGTCTACGTCTGCAACCTCATGACCCAGGCCAACGAAAGCCTCGGGCTTACGGCCGCTGACCACATCCGGGCGCTCAATCGCCACGCCCAGCTCGATCGCCTTTTCGACTACGCCCTTATCAACCGCACTCCAGTTGACGAGGGAATGAAGGCGAAGTACGCGCTGGAAGCCGCCAGCCAGATCGTCGCCGATTTGGAAGCCATCGAAGAGTTGGGAGTCTGCCCGGTGCTGGGTGACTATCTGGACCACGGCCCGGTAGCCCGCCACGCTACCGGCCGCGTGGCCCGCGACCTGCTGCAACTGGCGGCGCAAGCCCCGCAGCCCAACTCTCACTCCCACCACGCATAGAGCAGGGTCGGGCGGGTGGCGGACCCTTCCCAGCCATCCCATCACCCACCGCGGGGTGCCCCGTCCTTTCGCGTTCTTTGCGAAAGGGCGGGCACGTGCGGCTCCGCCTTCGCCGCGCCGATGCGCTGGATCACCAGCGGCCACTCCTGAAAGTTCACTCGAACCTTCCCCACTTCGTGGTACGCGTAAGAGCGATAGCTGCTCCAGGCCCAATGGTCGGGCTGGGCCACCAAACCTCGGGTCACCGGATTGCGGTGCATGTAGCGGATCTTCTCCACCATCTTCTTCCGACTCCAGACATTGAAGTCATAGAAGCGTTCCTGCCACACCTGTCCCACGGCGGGTTCGGGCCACAGCCGGCCTTGGCTTTCGGGCCCTTTCCGGCCACGGTGCAGGCGGCGGGCGAAGCCCTGCTTGAGCACCTGCATCACGGTCGAGGGCGTCCCCCGCTCCGGTTCGCTGATGAGCAGATGAATGTGCTCGGGCATGACCACGTATCCCCGCACGATAAAACGATAGCGTTGCCGCACCTGGTCCAAAATGGTCACCAAGAGGTCTCGGCGCGGCGCGCTGCCGAGGATGGGCCGGCGCCACACCCGCCCCCTTGGGTGGAGCTGGACGCGTCAAGGTGAATGACTGGCGAGTGCTCAAGATGAAGGTGCGCCCCGTGGCTGCGAGTGTCGTTGCACCGTCCGGAGGCCACTTCTCGAAAACCGCGAGAAGTGGCGAACCACGGTTAATTCGCGTTCTGTGTCCCTACAAGCCGCGCTATACTAGCCGGTTAATGTGGCCCACCTGCCGTCGGTTCCGGGAGTTATCGAGGAGGGCATTGATTTGGGTCGTTTTCGACTCCGGCTTGGGTGGGGGAGCCTCGACGTGCGGAAGTTGAGGTTTGCTTCGACGTTGCCGGTTCTTCAGTGTCTGGTTGCTGTGATCCTGCTGGAGTTCGGACACAGAGCACCAGTTCCGCAAGGTCTGGACACACTGTACATCCCAACTGTGACTTTACTGTGCTTCGGCATCAGCGCGCCTGCTGCGTTCTTCAGATTTCCGTTAGCTTGGTTTTCTCCAACGTCAGTGGGTAGCATGGCTATACTTGGGTTCAACATAGGCGAAATCCTGTTTCTGCTTGGCGTAGTCGTCGTGTGGTTTTGTGTGGGACGATGGGTAGATAGTCACTTATTACGCACGGGTGAACGAAAAAGAAACATAGGTATAACTGGCCTGCTAAAGCACCTGATCATCATGCTGTTGGGTCTCGCTGCGCTATACACTGGCGAGGAACTTATTCGCTTGCACCCTTGGAACAACCCTCGTGGGAGTGTAGCGGCGGGTATCATGTTCCTCGTCTGGTCAGCGATTCTTCTGGTTCCCTCGACGCTGAGATTGGTGAATGGAATCCGAACCAGATCTCCGAGTCCTTGACTGATGGGCTCTTCGTCTGGCGGGTGGCCCACCTTTCCGCGAGAAGTATAGCTCGTGAAACGAGCACTTAGTTTCAATCTGGGGTGCCCCACCTTTCGTGGGGTTCGAAAGGTGGGACCCGGCCCGAAGCCACGGATGACTTTTTGTGCAAGACGGAGTTCCGGCCTAAGCCGGGTGCCCCGTCCCTCATGCCATCATTCTAAGTCATAAGGATTTCACGGGGGTGCCCCGCTCCTTGCGTTTTTTGCAAGGGGCGGGTGCGGGCAGCGCCGGTGCCGCTGGCCTCCGGATTCGCATCTTCAGAACCGTAACATCGTTCAGCCGTACTGGCCCCATCTCTCCGCGCCAGTACCAGCGGAAGCTACTCCACGCCCACTGTTGAGGTTCGAGGACCAACCCGCGCGTCACGGGATTGCGGTGCATGTAGCGCAGCTTCTCGACCCGCTTGTGCTCGGTCCAGACGTTGAAGTCGTAAAATCTCGCTTGCCAGACGTGAAGCGGTTGCCCCTCAAACAGGGATCCTTGTTTCGTCGGCTTGCGCGGTCGCCGCAGAACGCGTTGCGCGAACCGCTGTTTTACCACTTGCATGACTTTGGAGGGATCGCCCATCTGCGGTTCGCTGATCAGCAGATGAAAGTGCTCCGGCATGACGACGTACCCCACCACAACGAAGCCATACTTCTGGCGTGTCTCTTCGAGAATGCGCAAAAACCAATCGCGACGCCGCGCTTTCCCCAGCCAAGCCTTGCGCTGGTAGCAGCTGCAGGTGATGAAGTGCAGGTGTCCGGCGCCATAGTACCGCTTCAGACCCTGAGGCATGCCCGATCGTAGTGCGGGGCGTAGGGATCGGTCTGTGACGGCGCACACACCCGCCCCTTGCAAAAAACGCAAGGAGCGGGGCACCCCCAAGATGGTTTTGACTTAGAATGTGGGCGGCCAAGGGGTGGGGCACCCCAGAAGACCTTTCAGACTTATAAGGCCACCCCAACAAGCCGCCCGAGATTTCCTGGTCGAGCCAGACGCAGTTCCTGACGCCTGAGGGCTGATGGCTGACTGCTGCTATATTGATCCCAATGCCAAAACCCAGAATCGCCATCGCGATCATGGCTGCGGGCAAGGGCACCCGGCTGAAGTCGCGGCACCCCAAGGTGCTGCACGAGGTCGGTGGCAAGCCTTTGCTGGCTTATGTCATTGCGGCGGCGTCCAAAGTGGTTCCGGCGGGCGACATTTACGCCATCATCGGGCATGAAGCCGAGCGGGTGCGGGCGGCGGTGGCTTCGACCGGCATCAACTTCGTGGTGCAGGAACCGCAGCGCGGCACCGGGCACGCCCTGATGGTGGCGCGCCAGGCGCTGGCGAAGTACGACGTGGTGCTGGTGCTCTCCGGGGACGCTCCTCTCATTGCCTCCGAAACCATCGAGCAGCTGCGCGACTTCCATGCCAGGAAGAAAGCTGCCATGACGCTGCTCACGGCGCAGCTCGAGGATCCCACCGGCTACGGCCGCGTTATCCGTAAGAAGGGCGACGAGGTGCAGGCCATCGTCGAGCAGAAAGCGCTTTCGGCGGCGCAGAAGAAAATCCGCGAGATCAATGCCGGCTTCTACGCCTTCGATGCCAAGCTGCTCTACCAGCACATTGACCGGCTGGGCACGGACAATCCGCATGGCGAGTTCTACCTGACGGACATGGCGGCCATCCTGGGCAAGGCGAAGCAGCGGGTGGTGGCGGTGAAGGCCGGCGATGCGCACGAGATTCTGGGCGGCAACACGCGCGCGGAACTGGCGGACATTGACCAGCGCATGCGCCAGGCCAAGTGCCGGCAGCTGATGGCGGAGGGCGTGACGATTCTCTATCCGCAGAGCTGCGTGATTGACAGCGACGTCGAAGTGGGGACGGACACGGTGATTGAGCCGTTCGTCCAGCTGCTGGGCAAGACGCGCATCGGCAGCGACAGCCGCATCCGCTCCTACAGCGTTATCGCCGACTCGGAGATTGGCGACCGCGTGCTCATCCTTCCCGGCTGCGTGCTCGACCAGTCGGTGGTGAAATCCGGCGCCAGGCTGGGACCGTACTCACGCCTGCGTCCCGGGAGCGAGATCGGCGAGGGGGCGCATGTGGGAAATTTTGTCGAGACTAAGAAGATCAAGATGGGCAAAGGCTCCAAGGCCAACCACCTGACTTACCTGGGAGACGCCGAGATCGGCGAAGGCGTGAACATCGGCGCCGGCACCATCACCTGCAACTATGACGGCATGCATAAACACAAGACCGTCATCGAGGACGGTGTGTTTGTGGGCAGTGATGCGACTTTAGTCGCGCCGGTGAAGCTGGGAAAGGGCGCCTACGTCGCTGCGGCATCCTGCGTTACCGATGACGTGCCCGCCGACGCGCTGGTCCTGGGCCGCGCGCGGCAGATCATCAAAGAGGGCTGGGCCGGGCAGAAGCGCGCCGCCCAGAAAACAAAGTAGCCGCATCGCCGAAATGAAAGAGGCCGCGCATCCTGCCGCGGCCTCTGCGCCTTTTGCATTGAAATTGCCTACCGCGAAACCGCCGCAAACAAGTCCGAGTGCATCAACGACTGGAACTTCTTGTCATCGGTCTTGAAGTGCAGTTGCAAGTTGGAGCTGTCCGAGTCCACGGTGACGCTGTCCAGCGCAATCTTCTCGGCGGGCGTGGCATTCAGCTTCTTGTACAGCACCCCTGCCTTGAGCAGGGAAGACAATGTAGCGGCCGTGATCGAGTCTGAGGTAACCACATTGAGATCGAAATTCACCCCGTTGGAAAAATCCATGGTGTAGCGCGAGCCCAGCAACCGCTTCTTGATGGTCTCGTAATCGGCCAGTTTGGAGGCGTCGCCCAGCGCCGAACGCAGCATGTTCTGGGTTCCCTGCTGATCGAGCACACTCCACACCATCCCGGAATCTACCGAACCGATCATGTCCGCGACCTGGTTATTGGAATCGAGCGTGGAGGCATAGCCGTCGCGCGCGTCCAGCGCTCCTTGGATCGAACTGCGGTCCCCGAACAGCAGGGTGCTGTCATCGAGGAAGGTCATCTGCATGCCCCCCGACATGGGCCACAAGCTGGCATCGCGCACCTTGACCGGCTTCACCTTCTGCAGCCGCATCTTCTTGAGGAACGTCTTGGTGGGAAAAACCCCCTGGGCAATCCCCACGATCCGTACTCCTTGCTTGGCAGTGCGATAGGAGGCGAAGGTGAGCTGATCGACGTCCTTTTCCGGATCAATGCCCACCCCTTTCAAAGCTCCCTCAAACTCCTTCAGGTTCTCCGGCAGCACCTGCTGTTTCAGGGCCTGGGCGGTCTCCGAGTTGCGCAGGGCGCGGTAGTCCACGCAGATGATCTGCTGAATGTCGGAGGGAATCGCGGCACGGGCTGAGCTGCCCAGGGGCATGGCCCACGCCGTCACGCTGAACAGAAACAGAATGCAGAAACACCTCTTCGCTGTTTTCATAAACTGCCTCAAGGAAGGATAGCTGGTTAGATGCTGATTCAAGGCCTGCCCGTCCACTGCATCGTGAACTTAATTGTAAGCCAATTTCCGGCCAACCGGCTGAAACGAAAGTGCAATAGAAATGTAATCAGAACGGTACAGGGCAAGGAGCGGCCAAGTGGCGGGACTCGGGTTCGATCAAGTCCTCACCGCGGCGGCTTTTTTCCTGATCTCGGCGGCGAACGCAAGGTCTTTGATGGACTCCAGATTGATGTCCACATTGGACAGGGCGCCTGCGATTGCCGCTTGCGCCAAAGCCAGGGCGGTGGCCAGGTCGGATTTCATGTTTGGACTAGTAATCGGCAGCAACTTCCTTGCGATCTCCGCCACTTCCCTGGCGCGTTCAGCCACCCCCAGGGGCACGCTGGTCGCCTGCTTGAGCGCGGCGTCTATGATCCCGTCGGCATTGGCCGACTCCTTGGCCTGCTTGTAGGCCTTCATCACGGCGTTGTAGGACTGCGCGTCCCCATCGATCGCCGCTTTCAACTCCTCGCGCAATTGGGAAAGGCGCGCGAGGGCCTCGCTCAACTCGCGCTCATGCTGCGCGTAGGCCTTCTTTACGCGGGACATGGAGGCAACCATGGTGGCCAATCCTGCGGCCATGGCCCCGCTGGCTGCCGCCGCGCTCCCCCCGCCCGGCGTGGCCGTGGGCGCCGCCAGTTGCTCCACGAAGGGTTCCACACCCGCGCGCAATCCGCCCACCGCCATCTTTCCACCCATTACCGCTGCCAGCCGGTTCTCCAGAATCAGCGAGGAATCAAAATTCTCCACCTGCAGAAACCATTCCGCCGCCGCCTCCAGCGCCTTCTTTGGAATCAGCCCCACAATTTCGCTGGAGACAGGCATAACCCCGTAGCGGGCCGCCTCCCGCTTCACAGTTTCGAACACCCGATGGATGGGAGTCTGCTCAAAATCGGTCAGGTTCATGGACACCTGCGCCTGCCCGCGCACCAGGAAGCCCGCAGCCTTCACGAAGCGCAGGCCGCCGGTGGAGAACCGCACCGTCTTGGCAATTTTCTTGGCGATCTCCACGTCCGGCGTGTTCAAGAATACGTTGTAAGCGATCAGGAACTTGCGCGCCCCAACCACGGTCGCTCCGGCGGTGGGATGCACCCGCGGCTCGCCAAAGTCGGGCTTGCGCGCTGGATTAGTAGCAATCTCGGAGCGTATGCCCTCGAACTGCCCACGCCGGATGTTCTCCAGGTTCTGGCGCTCCGGCGTGGCCGCCGCCGCCTCGTACAGGTACACCGGAATCTGGTAGCGCTTCCAGATCTGTTCGCCCACGTGGCGCGCCATGGCCACACAGTCCTCGATCGTCACTCCTTCAATCGGGATGAAGGGAACAACATCCGCCGCTCCCATCCGGGGATGCGCGCCCTGGTGCTGGTTCAGGTCAATCAACTCCGCCGCCTTGCCCACGCCGCGAATCGCGGCCTCTTGAATCGCGTCGCGCTCGCCCACCAGGGTGATTACGCAACGGTTGTGGTCGGCGTCCATCTCGCGGTCCAGCAGGTAGACCCCATCCACCTTCATGGCCTCGATGATGGCGTCCACTCTCGCCTTATCGCGGCCCTCAGAAAAATTCGGCACGCACTCGACCAGGGTTGACATACGGAAGAAGCATATCCGGCGGGCTTGCCAAGCTGCAACTCGCGACTCGGGTGCCGGGTTGAGTCAGGTCGCGAAGACCCGACAGCCGGCTCTACTCCCGGCTGGACCAAGATCAGGGTTTGTTCCCACGTGAACCCCGCGACCCGAGGAACTTCCCGATTCCCAGTCGCACCTGCACGGTATTGATTCCCGGGTTGGGCGAGGTCAGGCCGGCGTTGGAGATATGCATGTAGCGGACTTCGAGGCTCCAGTTGTATCTGTGGCCGAGAATGTGTGTCCCCAACGCCCCACCCGATGTGAAGTTCACGCGGGAAGTTCCCGGAGGCACCTGTTCGCCCGTAAACAAGGTGCCCCCAGAGATTTCAAGATAAGGGACCACCGATCCACGAGTGGCGAAGTTCCACTTCAGGTTTAGCGGGTTGATACCCGCCCCGTAGGTAGTATTCCTGGGCTGAAAGACCAGGAAGACCGGCACCGCATCGACGGCGTACTCAAATCGTCCTTTCAGGAAACCCGGGCCGTGCGGGCGGGTGAGAATCCAGCCGTAGCGCAGACCCAGGTTCCAGACGCCGGTCTTGGAAGTGCCGCCGCTGACCGAGTGGCCGCCGCCGGTCCACAATTCGAGTTCGCGTCCGCCGTCCTCCGGCTTGACCTGTGCAGCGACCAGGGTGCAAAGCAACAGCCACAGCAATAGGATGAGACGCAGCTTCATGAAGTCGCCAGCCAAACCTCGCACCATACAGCAAAGCGGGCACCGTGACAAATCGAGATGGTTCTTCGCCGGGCCTTGATTGAACCTCAGTTTGCAGTTCCCGGCTCAGTCTTAAAGCCCCAGACCTCCATCCACGGCCAGGATTTGTCCGGTGATGAAACGCGGAGCAGTAGCGAAGAACAGGACTGCCTCTGCCACCTCTTCGCCGCTGCCGTTGCGTTGCATCGGGGTCTGCTTCGCCATGCGCTTCATGAACGCCGCCGCCTTCTCTCCCAGGTCAATCATCCCCGGAGCCACGCAGTTCACCGCAATCTCCGGCGCCAGCGCCTTGGCCATCACCTTGGTCAGCATGTGGACCGCCGCCTTCGAGGAGCAGTAGTGGGCATGGCTGGCCCACGGCCGCAACCCTCCCAGCGATCCCATATTGATGATCCTCCCCCGCCGCTTCCGCAGATACCTGAGGGCCTCTTGGGAGACCAGGAACGGCCCACGGGCGTTCGATGCGAATATGGCGTCCCACTGCCGCAGAGTCAGCTTGTCGAAATCCGCGGTCTCGTAGTTGGCCGCGTTGTTAACCAGGATGTCGAGCCCGCCAAGCTCCTTGACCGCCTCTCGCAGGGCGGCCCGCACGCTCTTCTGCTCAGTGACATCACAGCGCAAGGCCACTGCCCGCACCCCGAAGCTGCTGATATCAATCACGGTGTGCTGGGCTTCGCGAGCGGAGTTCCGGAAGGTAATGGCGACATCCGCCCCGGCCTGGGCCAGGTTCAAGGCGCTCATCCGCCCCAGGCGCCGCGCTCCCCCGGTGATGAGGACAGCCGCTCCCTTCAGGGGCTTGTTGACCGATTCCACCATGCCCGGAATTGTATCGGAATAGCTAAGCCTAGGGGCCTCCGCCCTGGCCTGGAATTTCCCGCTAGAAATGCCCTGCCCAGCTTGCTAAACTCGCGCCATGTCCGGCCTGCGCCAGGTCGTGGTTTACTCCCGCAGGGGCTGCCATCTTTGCGAAATCGTCAAGGAGACCCTGGACAAACTCCACCACCGCGGCGGGTTCGACTGGCACGAGGTGGACGTGGACAGCGACGAGAACCTGCGCCGCCAGTTCACCGACGAAGTCCCCGTCGTCTTCATCGACGGCCGCAAGGCGTTCAAGTACCGCATGGATGAGAGGGAATTTCTGCGCAAACTGGCCAATTAACCAGCCCCGCCTGCCGTCGGTTAAAATCACAGCGCATGTTGCGCACCGAGCTTTATGGCGATCCGCAGGGTCGCTTGCTGCACGACGTCATTCTGGATTCCTGCCGGCGCTTCGGGCAGAAGACCGCGATCGCCGACGCCTCGTGTTATCGCCGCATCACCTATACCGAGTATGGAGAGCTGGTGTGCGCACTGGCGCGAGGATTCGTCGCCGCCGGCCTGAATCCGGGTGAGGTCGTCGCGATCTATTTGCCCAACTCGTGGGAGTTTTGCGCCGCCTGTCATGCGGCCACACTGGCTGGGGCCATCCCCACGCTGCTCAACCCGAGCTACCGCGAGCGTGAGGTGCATTACCAACTCGAGAGTTCCGGCGCCACGTTGCTCATCAGCGATGGCCCGTTGCTGGAAGGCATCAATCTGGCCGGTCTGCCCAACCTGCGGCGCGTCTACACCACGAGGACTGCCACGGCGGGCGCCGAGGATTTCACCAGCCTGTTGCGCCACGCGACTTCCGCATTGCCGAGACCAGATCAATCCCCGGATCAGACTCTGGCCGCGCTTCCCTATTCCAGTGGCACCACCGGTCTGCCTAAGGGCGTGATGCTCTCGCACTTCAATCTCGTGGCCAACATCTATCAACTCCTCGGACCCAATGCCAGCGGCTTTCGCCACGAAGATGTGATGCTCTGCTTCCTGCCGCTGTATCACATCTACGGCCTCAACGTCCTGCTCAACCCGGGACTGACGCTGGGAGCGACGATTGTGCTGATGCCGCGCTTCAGTCTTCCGCAAGCGCTCGGACTTCTGACCTCCGAGGGCATCACCACCATGCCCACAGTTCCGCCGGTACTGAACGCACTGACCCAGGCCGCTGAGGCCGGGCAGTTTCCCAAAGACCACTGCTTGCAGTGGGTGAAGTCGGGGGCCGCCCCGCTTGCCCCTGAACTGGCCCTCCGCTTCACTGCCCTGACCGGAATTCTCGTGTGCCAGGGGTACGGCATGACCGAGGCATCCCCCGTCACCCATCTCGGATATCTCGACCCACAGCTTTACCGGCCGGAGTCCGTCGGCCAGCCTGTGGTCCAGACCGAGTGTCGCGTGCTGGACGTAAACGACATCGATGTTGCGCCAGGCGAGGCAGGAGAGTTGGTGATGCGCGGCCCGCAGTTCATGCTGGGCTATTGGAAGGAACCACAAGCCACCGCCGCCGTGCTGCGGGATGGCTGGTACTGGTCGGGGGATATCGTCAGCCGTGACGCTGACGACTTCTATTACGTCCTCGACCGGCGCAAGGAGATGATCAAGTACAAGGGCTTTCCGGTGGCGCCGGCGGAAGTGGAAGCACTGCTGATGGAGCATCCCGCGGTGCGCGACTGCGGCGTGGTCGGATGTCCCGATGCCGCTGCCGGGGAGATCCCAGTGGCATTCGTGGTCGTGCGGGAGGGTTATACAGCTTCGCGCAAGCTGCAGGACGAGCTCTGCAGTTTCGTCGCCGAGCGTCTCACCCCCTACAAACAACCGCGTGAGGTTCGGTTTGTGGAGTCCATGCCACGAACGCCGTCGGGCAAGATTCTCCGCAAAGACCTGAGAAAAGGATTGGCATGACCCCTCCCGGGCCTTCGTCCACTGACCCGAACCCCTGAGTCCGGCATTTCCGCCGCGGCATCTACTAGCCATGGCCAATACAGCCGATCTCAACCTGGCGGAAACCGTTGCAATCCTTAGGCGCACTCCCGCGGCCTTGAATGCGTTGCTGCACGGGCTGCCCGACGTATGGGCGCTCCGTAATGAAGGAAGAGACACTTGGAGCGCGTTTGACATCGTGGGCCATCTCATCGTCGGCGAGCGCACCGACTGGATGCCGCGAGCGCGGATCATCCTGCAAAGCGGCGAATCGCGCCCTTTTGATCCGTTTGACCGCTTTGCGCAAGTGAAAGAGAGTCAGGACAAATCGTTGGAGCAACTGTTGGATGAATTCGCCCGCCTCCGGGAAGAGAACCTGGCCGCCCTGCGCGCGCTGAATCTGCAACCGGAGGACCTGAAGCGGCAGGGACGACATCCTGAGCTGGGCATGGTAACCCTGTCGGAGCTGCTGGCGACCTGGGCGGTTCACGATCTGACCCACCTGCACCAATTGTCCCGGGTACTGGCCCATCAGTATCGCGAGGCGGTCGGTCCCTGGAGCGCTTACCTGGGTGTGCTGCACTGTGATGGGCATAGCGGATAGTGGGGCAGCCGATTTATTCGCCGGTCAGAAACTTGTACTGCGCCGCCGAGAGCAGCACGACACTGAGTCTTCCCTGGCTCACCAGCGGGGAGCCGGCGAACACCTTGCTGGCCTTGACCTCGGCCAGCGTAACCGGCTTCACCGCCTTGCCTGCCTGGATCTTGACTTGCGGATTTTTCGCGTCCGATGCATCCACGGAGACAACCGTCGCCGTGCCCACCGCGCTCTTCTCGTCCCCGGTGTGATAGATCACCAGCCGCTCGCCCGACTTCATGGAGCGCAGGTTCTTTAAGGCCACGGGATTCGTGACCCCGTCCCAGATCGTCGTCTTGTCCCGTTCGAGATCAGCGAACGAATATGCGGAGGGTTCCGTCTTCAGCAGATAGTCCATAGGCTCGATTTCAGAAGTGCTGCTTCGGATTCGGGTCCGGCTCTTTCTGCGGGGGCTTCTTCGGTTCGTCCTTCTTGTCCCCGGGATGGTCTTCGTAGATCGAGTACTGCTTCTGTGGCCGCTTCAACTTCACCGTGATCTCCATCTCCGGTTGGTTGATGTCGTAGTCCTCCCCGAAAGTCTGAAAACCGGGGGCCAGCACCTGCACCCGTAACTTGCCATACGGCACCCCGTCGAAGCTTGCTCTTCCTTGCGCGTCAGTCTTGAGCTCCAGGCCGCCCCGGGATTGCCTGCCGTCCTTGTTTACGGGGTGCATGACCACACCCGCATTGCGCACCGGCTTGCCGTTATAGTCTTTGAGGACGACGAACTTCAGCAGCGCTTCCTCACCCAGGGCGGACGTTGCCAGCAGCAGAAACCCGATTCTAAGTGCAAGCGAAGTTCTCTTCATGACAGGTTCCAATTCTACCCATCGCCCGCCAGGCTGTCACCTCTGCCGTATCCGCCGTAGCGCCGGTGTCCCGCCGGCAAGGTCCACCCTTAACCTATTCCAATACGTTGATTTAAAAGGCATTAATTGAGCCCCCAGCATGCTCTCCCTTGACAACCATCAGTGCGGTTCCATACAATTAGCACTCGCCTAGTCGGAGTGCTAACAACCCGGCCGGGCGTCCCCGCAATTCAAACCAACTTAACGAATCAGGCAAGGAAAGGAGTCTGCACGTATGGCTAAGTTCACCCCACTCCATGACCGCATTCTGGTGCGGCGCGTGGAAGAAGCTACCACCACCCGCGGCGGCATCATCATCCCCGACACAGCCAAGGACAAGCCGCAGGAGGGAGAGGTCATCTCCGTCGGCAAGGGCCGCGTCAACGAAGACGGCAAGGTATTCTCCCTGGCCGTGAAAGAAGGCGACCGGGTGCTGTTCGGCAAGTATTCCGGCACGGAAATCAAGATTGACGGCGAGGACTTCCTGATCATGAAGGAAGAGGAAGTACTGGGTATCCTCTCCGGCGCCGCCAAGAAAGAAACCGTCGGCGCGAAGCGGTAACGCCTTTTGGCGTGAGCCCGTCGGCGTCATCCTGAGCCCGCGAGGGCGAAGGATCTTGCGAGTACGACCAATGACTTTTCGCAGGCCCTGCCTGCACACAAATTCATTATCGAATAGGAGATTCTGAGCTATGGCAAAGCAGATCGTACACGGCGAAGAGTCGCGGCAGGCGATTCTCCGCGGCGTCAACCTTCTGGCTGACGCAGTCAAAGTCACACTCGGCCCCAAGGGCCGCAACGTGGTCATCGAGAAGAAATTCGGCTCGCCGACCATCACCAAGGACGGCGTCACCGTCGCCAAGGAAATCGAACTGAAGGACGGCCTCGAGAACATGGGCGCGCAGATGGTGCGCGAAGTCGCCTCCAAGACCTCCGACGTCGCCGGCGACGGCACCACCACCGCCACCGTTCTCGCCCAGGCCATCTACCGCGAAGGCGTCAAGACCGTGGCCGCCGGCGCCAACCCCATGGCCATGAAGCGCGGCATCGAGAAGGCCGTCACTCTGGTGTGCGGCCGGCTCGACAAGGACGGCAACCGCGAGAAGGGCGAAATTGACAAGCTCTCCAAGCCCGTCTCCGGCGACATGATCGCCCAGGTCGGCACCATCTCCGCCAACAACGATGACACCATCGGCCGCATCATTGCCGAAGCCATGAAGAAAGTCGGCAAGGACGGCGTCATCACCGTGGAAGAGTCCAAGACCCTGGAAACTCAGCTGGAAGTCGTGGAAGGCATGCAGTTCGACCGCGGCTACCTCTCTCCCTACTTCGTCACCGATCCCGAGCGCATGGAAGCCGTGCAGGAGAACGCCTACATCCTGATCCACGAAAAGAAGATCAGCTCGATGAAGGACCTGCTCCCGCTGCTCGAGCAGATTGCCAAGAGCGGCAAGCCGCTGCTGATCATCGCTGAGGATGTGGAAGGCGAAGCCCTCGCCACCCTCGTGGTCAACAAGCTGCGCGGCACCCTGCAGGTCTGCGCCGTCAAGGCCCCGGGCTTCGGCGATCGCCGCAAGGCCATGCTGCAGGACATCGCCATTCTCACCGGCGGCAAGGCCATCACCGAAGATCTCGGCATCAAGCTGGAGAACGTCCAGATGGGCGATCTCGGCCAGGCCAAGAAGCTCACCGTGGACAAGGACAACACCACGTTGGTCGAAGGCAAGGGGAAGCACTCGGAGATCGAAGGCCGGGTGAAGGAGATCCGCAGCCAGATCGAAAAGACCACCTCGGACTACGACCGCGAGAAGCTGCAGGAGCGGTTGGCGAAGCTGGTCGGCGGCGTCGCCGTCATCAAAGTCGGCGCAGCCACCGAAACTGAAATGAAAGAGAAGAAAGCCCGTGTTGAAGATGCCATGCACGCCACCCGCGCAGCCGTGGAAGAAGGCATCGTCCCCGGCGGCGGCGTGGCCCTGGTGCGCTGCGTCACCGCGCTCGACAAGCTCAAGGTCGAGGGCGACGAGCAGATCGGCGTCAACATCGTGAAGAAGGCCTTGCAGGAGCCCCTGCGCCAGATCGCCGAGAACGCCGGCGAAGAAGGCGCCATCGTGCTGGGTAAGGTCAACGACGCCAAGGACCAGAACTTCGGCTTCAACGCCCAGAGCGGTGACTACGAAGACCTGGTCAAGGCGGGCGTGCTCGACCCCACCAAGGTCGTGCGCACCGCGCTGCAGAATGCCGGATCCATCGCCAGCCTGATGCTCACCACCGAAGCCCTGGTCGCGGAAGTGAAGGAAGAGACCAAGGCCCCGGCCGGAGCCCCCGGCGGCCACGGCGGCATGGGAGACATGTACTAAGAAGCTGCTAGCTTCTAGCTACTAGCTTCTAGCACGCAAAACCCAAGAGGGTGCCCCACGTCTCGCGATTTTCGAGACGTGGGGTTTTTTCTGTCCGCGAGAACGTACGTTCCCGATTTTCCATCTACCCTTGATTGGCGGTACGCTTACGCATGCGACCCCTTCGCTATTCCATCAACGTCACCTTGGACGGGTGCTGCGATCATCGTGCCATCATCCCGGACGAAGACTTGCATCGTCACGCGGTCGAGAACATCGCCCAGGCCGATGCCCTCCTCTTTGGCCGGGTGATTTACGAGATGATGGAGGCGGCGTGGCGGCCGCCGGCGGCGCCGGGAGCAAGGCCTGCTTGGATGGAGCCCTTCGCCCGCACGATCGCCGCAGCCAGGAAGTACGTGGTGTCGAGCACCCTGAAGCGCGTCGATTGGAACGCCGAGCTGGTGCGCGGGGATCTGGGAGAGGCGGTTCAGCAGCTCAAGCGGGAGCCGGGTAAAGGACTGTTCGTGGGAGGCGTGCAGCTCCCGCTGGCCTTGGCGGAGCTGGGATTGATCGATGAGTATGAGTTCGTGGTGCAGCCCCGCCTGGTGGGCCACGGGCCGACGTTGTTTGCCGGACTCTCGAAGCCTCTCGACCTGAGGCTCGTCAGCCGGCTGGAGTTCTCCTCCGGGGCGGTCGCAATGCGGTACGAACCTAAGAGGTAGGTGGGTGCCCCACGTCTCGCGGTTTTCGAGACGTGGGGGTGTCCGTGCCACAGCGGGTGCCCCACATCTCGCGCTTTTCGAGATGTGGG
>Ga0335070_10001026_pt1 | contig 32057 bp, 27 predicted proteins | sample Lox_Sample_13_FD_206722 | JGI IMG/M metagenome (GOLD analysis project Ga0335070, IMG submission 206722) | Soil microbial communities from Loxahatchee National Wildlife Refuge, Florida, United States - Lox_Sample_1.3 | ecosystem: Environmental > Terrestrial > Soil > Wetlands | place: USA...
CTGGCACATCCCTTGCTTTTATAATTGCGTCAAGGTCAGGTATAAAACTCATGAAAAGAGATAGAATAGCAAACAGTAGGAAAAGCCATCATTAATGTAACGATGGTTTCTATGGTGTCTAACTTCGAGGGAGGACATTGATGAAGATGTTAATCAGGAAGATATTGAAACATAAACATATAACAAAACGGTTTGTATCGAAGGTGGGTATGGGATTTTTGCTTCTCTTGTTAATCCTTGCCCTGGGTGCTTGTTATCCCGCTACTTACCGGGAGGTCCCAACTGCAGGCCCAAGCCCAAGTCCAAAAGCTCCCATCACTCAGGTATATTTTTACCCGAAAGAAGGCCAAACGACCGAGCAGCAGTCGCGGGACCACTATGAATGTTACAATTGGGCGATGCAGCAAACCGGCTTCGATCCGAGCCAGTCGTCGATTCCGCCAGCACGGCGTGTCAAGGTTGTGCCGATGCCCCCGCCTGGTCATGATACCGCTGTTCTGGCCATCGCCGGTGCGGTACTGGGCGCGTTAATAGCCGGACCGAGACATGCAGGGGCCGGTGCCTTGATCGGTGCGGGGAGCGGGGCTGTTGCCGGTGCCGTATCAGACGCATCCAGGCAGCAGTATGCCCAGCAGATGGAAGAGGCCTATAACAGGCGCGGCCAGGCACTCGACGCCCGCTATGAAGGACAAGCGCGCAGCTTCCGACGTGCGATGACGGCCTGCCTTGAAGGCCGCGGCTATACTGTAAAGTGAAGTATGCCTGGGAGATATATTTGATTTTATGGAGGTAATAACCATGTCTTATATTGGCAATAAAGGTCGATACCTTATGATTGGTATGATACTGGCAGTATTGTCGGCAATCATGCTGTTTGGGTTTGTGCAGGCGGCAAACGCTGATGAACGCGGATTTGGCCGCCACGAATTCAGGGATTCCCGTTTTCACCATGACCGTGTCTATCCGGTCCGCGGTCATTTCGTCGGTGCATTGCCGAGGGGCCACCATGTGGTGGTTTATGGCCATTCGCGGTACTACTTTTATGGAGGTGTCTGGTACCGTCCGTACGGCCCGCGCTTCGTTGTCGTTGCACCTCCGTTCGGTCTTGTAGTCCCTTTTCTGCCGTTGTACTACACGACGCTCTGGGTAGGCGGCATACCTTACTACTATGCCAATGAGGTGTATTACACACAGGCGCCGGGCGGTTATATGGTCGTTGAGCCGCCGAAGGGTGAAATCAAGGAAGCGCCGGTACCGGAAGAACAGTTGTTCATTTATCCCCGCAAAGGGCAGAGCGAGAAGCAGCAGTCGAATGATCGTTATGAGTGCCATCGCTGGGCAGTGGACCAGACACATTACGATCCGACCCAGCCGCCCGGGAGTACTCCTGAAGCTCCGTCTAGCCAGAAGCGTGTGGAATATAACCGTGCGATGGGTGCCTGCCTCGATGCCCGGGGATATACAGTAAAATAAAAGAACGTGGCTTGAAGATTTATTTTAAAGTAAATTTTCTAAGGTAAAAATACGCGCTAATGGTGTTGACTTTCCGGAAAGGGGGCTATGTTTAATAAGGACTATTAGCGTTTCTTCTTTGGTGGGCCTTTCCGCATTGATGAGAGGACAAATGTCACCTTTCCTTCGACACGCCCTTTTTTCCAATGGCCTTCATATCGGCTGCCGTCTGGAAGTGTCATGATGCCTTTTCCGTCCGGGAGTCCGTTCTTCCATTCACCGCTGTACTCACCCCCATCAGACCATTTGAAGATTCCTTCCCCGCTAAAACTTCCCGCCTTAAACTGACCATCGTATCTGCTCTTGTCGGGGTGGATATAAACTCCCTGACCATAGTGTGGATCGTCCATCCACTCAAACTCAATTCTTCCACTCTCAGAGAATTTTTTTACTAGTTCCTTCAATAGCTCTCTCCCAGGTAACAAATCTTAATCTTTTTGTTCAATAAACTTGCCGTTCTCGAACTGACCAACAAATTTCATGCCGCTTGGAAATGTCATCGTCCCCTGGCCGTGAGGAAGACCGTTTTCCAGTTCACCGTTATATATTCTCCCGTCAGTAAGGGTCAGTATTCCCCGACCATGATACTTGTTATCCTTAAACTCACCTTCGTATCTATCCCCGTTGGGATATATCAGGACACCTATTCCATTTGATAAACCATTTTTAAATTCACCCACGTACTTTGTACCATCGGCCAGGATCAAAGTCCCATTACCTTCATATATCCCCTTTTTGAATTGCCCTTCATATTTTTTCCCGTCGGGGTAAACATCCAGTCCATGTCCATGGTATTGGTCATGACTCCAGTTGCCTGTATATTTTCCGCCGCCAGGCATCGTTAGGATTCCTTCACCTTCCCTCATGTCTTTCTTCCACTGACCTGCATAGACGGAACCGTCGGAGAAGGTAAAAACACCCTGCCCGTTCCTTTCGCCGTTTTTCCACTCACCAACATACTTTCCACCATCGGGATATGTCATGGTCCCCTGCCCGTATGGAAGATCGTCTTTCATTTTTCCTACGTAATTTCGACCATCAGAATACGTTTTGGACCAACGTCCTGGAGAAACTGAATTATCTCTTTCTACTGGTTTAGGCACATGTTCTATGATGAACCTTTCTTTCGCCTTCGCTCCGATTTCTGCTCGTATTCTGGCTTCTTCCGCCTTGAATTTTGCCTCCGCTTCCTCTCTGGCTTTTGCTATCGCTTCTCTTGTCATTAACTCGGCCACTAATTGGGCTGCTTCTTCAGTCTTCGCCCTTGCTTCCATTTCTATTTTAAGTCTAGCTTCCTGTTCCTCCTTTGCTTTCCTTTCAGCTTTTGCCCTTGCTTTGGCCTCCTCTGCAAGCTGTATTTTCACTTCCGCTTTTGCCTTAGCCACTGCATCTTCCCGCATATTCAATTCTGCTGCAAGTCGGTCTACCTCTTCCGTCTTAGCTTTGGCGTCCGCCTCTGCCCTGAATCTGGCTTCTTTTTCTTCTCTAAGTCTAGCTTCTGCCTGCACCCTGGTCCTTTCTTCCACTTCTTCTCTTGCCTTCAACTCGGCCACGAGCCGGTCTACCTCTTCCGTCTTGGCCATGGCTTCCGCCTCTGCCCTGAGTCTGGCCTCCTCTTCCGCCTTGAGTCTAGCTTCCAACTGCGTCCTGGTCCTTGCATCCGCCTCTTCTCTTTCCTTCAATTCGGCTACCAGCCGGTTTACTTCTTCTGCTTTATCCCTGGCTTCTATCTCTGCCTTTAGTCTGGCTTCCTCTCTTTTAATATCAGCTTCCTGTCTTGCTTTGGCTTCTTCGGCCAACCTTGCTTCCAGTTCAACCATTCCCTTTACTTCTACTTCTGTTTTTGTTCTGGCCTCCGCTTCTTCTTTCTCTTTTGCCCACCTTTCAGCTTCCTGTCTTGCTTTCGCTTCTTGCACTAATCGTGCCTCTATTTCAGCCATTGCTTTTGCTTCTGCTTCTGCTCTGGCCATTGCTTCTTCCTCTATCCTTCTGACCTCTTTTTCTCTTTCCCTTCTTTCAGCTTTCTTTTCTACTTCTGATGTCAGGTAATCCTTTTCAAATTCAGACTCGACTTCAGCCTTTGCCTGTTTGGAAACCCTCGGCCTGTCTGGTAAGCGGGGCGGCTCAACAACATTTTTACCCGTCTTCCATTCACCTTCGTATAATGCTCCATCAGAAGCGGTATATTTCCCTCTCCCGTGGGGAAGGCCGTTTTGCCAATCACCTTCATATTTGCTGCCGTCAAACCACGTGTACGTTCCTTTTCCATGGGGATTGTCGTTCCTCCATCCGCCCACATACTTACTCCCACCGGGCCCGCTAAAAACCCCCTGTCCGCTATAGGGATCATCTTTCCATGCAACATCCAATCGTTCTTTACGAGATGTTCCTCTTACGAGACGCCGCAGCATTTATTTCTCCAATCTTTGATAATATGAAAGTTATGCTTAAATATAATTAAAGACTTCATTAATGTCAAAAAAAAAGAAGATTATTCCCGGGTATAATCTTCCCTTCACATTAGAATACTTGATAATAAAAGCTCACCCTGCTGAGAAATATCATGGTCAAAATAACCGTGCAGTAGGTGTAAAAATTTATTTGATCAAGCTTCCTTATTTAATGGGGTCCGTTTTGATTGCAGTTTCTTTGGACATCAGATTGTGAGTGTGGCGGCAATTGATTGGCAGCTAAAAAAATTCCAAGAGACACAAAAATGGTAATAATGGCTACTGTAAGTGCGAGGGTTTTTCCACGCCATAACCCTTCGAACCAACGCCTGAAATCATCGGCCATTACCGCTGCCTTTCCTCCATAGAGCTCCAAATTATGTTTATACATCTTGGAATTTTCGGGTGTGATTGGATAAACAGATCCACCTGACATTTCATAACCCAATATACTGCTCGAATCAGTTTCAGCTGTCAGATAGATCAATACCGCACTACCCAATCCAACTAGAAGGATGATGGCGCTAATGAGTTTAAAGAACATTTGCCTATCTGCGATTTTCCAATTCATGCTTTACCTATCATTATAATGATGCCTTTTGTTTTGTTCCCTTTTCGTATGATTGGCATAAGTAATCCGTTAGGTAAAGCAAAATTTGCTGAGTATGAGCTATAGGAAGTTTGCAAAAGGAGATAACCTCATAAACTTTTTCACAACAGGGGATTATTGTGAAAAGTAGAGATGTTGCATTCCAATCGTGTAAGACATTTCAGGTGCTGTTACAAATTTAAATGTCCTATTTACTGTTGAATCGCAAAGCTATAATTCTGGAAAAAATTAAAGCAAGCAGAAGGGACGGAATGGCTATAATGTAGAGTGTCATATATATTGACTGGTACAGATAATCAAGCGACTTTCTAACTTCAACAAGCGGTCGGGCAAGGCGGATATAGCCCTTGATGTTATTATTATCTTTAATGGGAAGGGCGACATATAGCATGCTTTCCTGGAGTGTTGCACTGAATCGCGTAGCTTTGCCGTACCCTTCAGCTCTCGCTTGCTGAATCTCGGGACGGTCAATATGATTATCCATTTGTTTTGCATCCGCCTGGGAATCAGATATAACCCGGCCGACAGGATCGATGAGTGTCACACGTAAACTTAATCCTTCAGCTACACTTTTAACCTTGTTCTCAATATCTTCTTTGGGCATTAGTGAGACTATTCTTGCAATCCCGAACATATCATCTTCTATGCTCTTGGTCATAATGCTTTGGATCCTTGGTGTGAGAAAAAAATCCAGGACGGCAATAGCCAGAAGTACAAGGATTAGATATGAAACGAATACTTTTAAAAAGTTGTTAACTTTCATAATATGCTCCTTTTTCAGAATAGACTAAATTAATCTAAACCTCAATATAATAATCTGAGAGATATATGTTGTCACCATGAAGGTTCACATAGTTGCTCATTATCGGAAAGCGTTTAAAGAAAGGTATATGACTGCTGAGATTTGTGCTGATATGGGTATCGTCAAGACCCAGGCCCAGAGAATATTGCCCGCCACTCCCCAGCGGACGGCCGTGAGTCGTTTCGTGGTTCCTACCCCCATTATCGCTCCTGTAATCGTATGGGTCGTACTCACAGGAATACCCGCTACGGATGCGCCGATAATAGAAATGGCTGCCGCTGTTTCCGCACAGAACCCCCCCATGGGTTTCAGTTTCGTAATCTTTGTCCCCATAGTCTTGACAATCCTCCAGCCACCTGCCATGGTCCCTAGCGCGATGACAAGATAGCAAGCAAACTCGACCCAATATGGGACATAAAAAGTGGCGCCGAGATAGCCACTTTTGTAAAGTACAACGGCTATGATTCCCATTGTCTTCTGTGCATCATTCATACCGTGGCTGACACTGAAGGTGGCGGCTGAGAGCAGTTGAAACCTCCTGAATAAACGGTCCGCGCTGGCTACAGTAGTATAGCGGGAGAAATTCAATGTCATAATCATTAGTAATAAGCCAATGATCAGGCCGATGAGAGGGGAAAGAGCAATAAAACTTGCCGTTTTGATAATTCCTTTCCAGACAAGAACCTTTATGCCTCCTTTCACCAAACCCGCTCCGATCAGACCGCCGATGAGGGCGTGAGAAGAACTGCTTGGTAGACCAAGCCACCAGGTAATAAGATTCCAGGTTATGGCACCGCCCAAGGCGGAGAAGATAAGAGTGTTATCCACAATTGCAGGACTGACGATTCCCGTACCTACAGTCTTTGCCACCTGAACTCCAATGAAAAAGATAGCAATGAAATTAAAAAAGGCGGCCCATATGACGGCTTGATGGGGTTTTAAAACCCGTGTTGAGACGACTGTGGCGATTGAATTCGCGGAATCATGAAAACCATTTATGAAATCAAATATGAGGGCTATGCAGACAATGATTATGATGGAAGTTAAGGGGAAACTATCCATATCCTTGAACCGTTAATTGTACTGAAGTTGAGGGCTTATCGCAAATGTTGATGCAGTCATCCAGGGATACGCGCAAGTCGCTTATCATGGTTGTTTATTGATAGTCAAGTAAGATTGTTATTTAAAAATATGAGGGACCATTAAATACTTATATACGGAACTCTACTAAGAATTAACAGAAGTTTCATAATACCTTAACACATTTGTAACATTTCATAAGTATCATCAAAGCCAACAATGAATCTTTATATTCATAAAAAAATGTATGGAGGAAAAAAATGTTGAAAAAATTATTGCTGACAAGTGTTATATCCCTATTTATTGGGGCAGGTTCCACAATCGCTGCAGAAAATGTCGTGATCAAAGGATCGACAACTGTGCTGCCTATCGCCCAGGCGTCGTTAGAGGCCTATATGAAAGCACATTCCGGTGTGAATATATCTCTCTCCGGCGGTGGATCAGGGGAAGGGATCAAGGCCCTGATTGATAAATCAGCCGATATTGCAACATCTTCCCGGGAAATTAAAGATAAAGAAGCGGAGCTTGCCAAAAGTAAAGGTGTAAATCCTGTGGCCTATACAGTTGCCATAGATGCGCTTACACCCATTGTCCATCCAAAAAATAAGGTAAACGGGTTGACCATTGACCAGTTGAGTCAGATCTATCAAGGAAAGATCACCAACTGGAAGGAAGTCGGCGGGGATGATCTGCAAATAGTTGTTGTATCGAGAGACAGCAGTTCCGGCACCTTTGAAACCTGGGGGCATCTGGTTCTCAACAACGCGAAGGTAACACCCAAGGCCCAATTGCAGGCTTCAAACGGCGCAGTTGTCCAGGCCGTATCCAAAAACAGGTATGCAATAGGCTACATCGGCATGGGATACCTTAACAAATCTGTCAAAGCGTTGAGTGTAAATGGCGTTCAGGCTTCGACAAAGACCGCTCTCTCCAAGGAATACCCAATAGCGCGGCCCCTATATATGTATACCAACGGGCAGCCTGCGGGTGAAATTGCCGGTTTCATCAAATTTGTTATGAGTCCTGCGGGTCAGAAACTGGTCGCTAAGGAGGGGTTTATTCCTGTGATGGCCGAGGCTAAAGAAAAATCTTCAAAAAAAGATAAAAAATAGAAAGTCATATGTCAAGACAATTTAAGGAAACTGTCATCAAGGGAATTCTTGCTGTTTTTGCCTTCACGTCTGTGCTTATCCTTGCGCTTATTGTTGTGTTTCTTTTCCGTGAAGGAATACCTATATTTAAAGAAGTGTCTGTTGCGGATTTCATATTCGGGAAGGAATGGTATCCCACGTATGATCCTCCTTCTTATGGCATATGGCCCCTGATAATAGGTTCTGTTGTCGTCACCATATTCTCATGCTTGATCGCAGTCCCTCTGGGGGTTCTTTCCGCCGTGTATATTTCGGAAATTGCCCCCGCGTCTATCAAAGATGTTATAAAGTCGATTATTGAACTGCTGGCGGGGTTGCCCTCCGTTGTTCTCGGCTTTTTCGGCATGGTCGTCGTTGCCCCCTTTCTTCAGGACACCTTTGATCTGCCTACGGGTCTCAACATTGTAAATTGTTCTGTGATTCTGGCAATTATGGCCGTACCCACAATATCAAGTATTTCTGAGGATGCACTTTATGCAGTACCCCGGGAGTTCAAAGAGGCATCGTATGCCCTGGGTGCAACAAAGTATGAGACTATTGTCAAGGTCATTGTGCCTGCTGCCCTGTCGGGGATTTCCACAGCTGTGATCCTTGGTATGGCCAGGGCCATCGGTGAAACCATGGTTGTGCTGATGGTGGCCGGAGGAGCGGCAGCAATTCCGGAAAGCATCTTTGATTCGGTCAGGCCGATGCCGGCAAGCATCGCCGCGGAAATGGGAGAGGCCCCGTTCGGGGGCGGGCATTACCATGCCCTTTTTGCCATCGGCATTGTTCTGTTCTTTATGACCCTGATTTTTAATATTGTCGCCGATTATATCTCCCAGAAGTTTAAGGAAACGGGATCAGCAACTTTGTAAGGTTGAATATGAATACAAATGTAATTGCAGAATCACATTTTCAAAAGACATCCATGAGATGGCGTTATTTCCGTCAGCATTTGTTTTTTACCGTTGTCAGATTATCCGCACTTGTGATCGCCATGGCCCTTGGCGGCATCATTGTTTACATCGTTGTGAATGGAATATCAGTCATTAGCTGGGACTTTATCACCCTCCCGCCGACGGATTCCATGACCAAAGGCGGGATCATGCCGGCCATCCTGGGTACTTTTTATCTTACTATAAGCGCGATTATGGTGGCGCTCCCGCTTGGTGTGGTGTCGGCTGTATATCTCACTGAATACGCAAAACAGGGAAAATTTATCAGGCTGATCCGCACCGGCATCAATTGTCTGGCCGGAGTTCCTTCCGTTGTTTTCGGATTGTTCGGACTGGGGTTTTTCGTTGTTTATCTTCATTTCGGCTCATGCATTCTCTCTGGGTCATTGACATTGGCAGCCCTAATTTTACCCACGATTATCGGTGCATCGGAAGAAGCTCTGAAATCGGTTCCACAAACATTTCGGGAGGCGTCATTGGCCCTTGGCGTTTCCAAATGGCAGACCATTTATAAGATTGTTTTGCCGACAGCATTGCCTGGTATACTTACCGGATCGATACTCGGCATAGGCAGGGCGGCGGGTGAAACGGCACCCATAATGTTTACGGCAGCGGCGTTTTTTACGGCGAAGCTCCCTAGCTCCATTTTTGATGAAGTCATGGCTCTCCCCTATCACGTCTATGTCCTTGCTACAGCAGGCACCCACATAGAACAGACGAGGCCGATTCAATATGGGACGGTGCTAGTTCTTGTCGGACTCGTGCTGGGAGTTGATCTTATTGCCATTATCATCAGGGGTTATATGAGGAAGAAAAAAAGGTGGTAATTGTGGAAGGTGACAGTATAATTGAATCAAAGAATTTGAATTTCTACTACGGCCAGGTCAGGGCACTGACCGATATCACTATGGATTTTGAAAAGAACCGGGTGACCGCACTGATAGGCCCGTCAGGCTGTGGCAAATCCACACTGCTCAGGGTACTCAATCGTATGAACGACCTGATCGATGGAACCAGGGTCGAAGGCGAGGTCCTTTTTGAAGGCAAAAATATATATGATCATGATTTTGACCCGGTTGATATCAGGAGACGGATCGGTATGGTTTTTCAGAAGCCTAATCCTTTCCCGAAGTCGATATTTAACAACGTCACCTATGCGCCGAAGCTTGCAGGGATGACTAATAAAAGTGACTTGGAATTCCTTGTTGAAGAAAGCCTGAAACAGGCGGTTCTCTGGGACGAGGTGAAGGATATCCTGGATAAATCGGCGATGACCCTCTCCGGGGGGCAGCAGCAGCGTCTGTGCATTGCCAGGGCGCTGGCCATGAAACCGGATATCGTTCTCATGGATGAGCCGACATCGGCCCTTGATCCTATATCAACGGCAAAGATCGAGGATTTGATCGATGAGTTGAAGAGAAATTATACCATTATTATTGTTACGCATAATATGCAGCAGGCAGCGCGTATCTCATCGAAAACCGGGTTTTTTTATTTAGGTAAACTAATAGAATATAACGCTACGGAAAAGATTTTTACGAATCCGGATATGAAACAGACAGAAGATTATATAACCGGGAGATTCGGATGATGGAATTCATGATTCAGGGATCATAATTAAATAGTTTGGAGATAAAACAATGGCGGAAAAAGAGCATACCAGTGCCCACTATGAACAGGAATTGCGGGACGTCAGGGAAGGTCTTCTTTACCTGGGAGCCCTCGTAGAAAAGGCTATTGATCTCGCGATAAAGGCCCTCATGGATAGAGATACAGCGCTTGCTCATCGTGTAATTTGTGATGATAATACAATCGATCAACACGATGTTGAAATAGAGGAAAAGTGTATTCGTATTCTGGCTCTGAGGCAGCCGACAGCGCGGGATCTGCGGTTCATTACCACAGCCATTAAAATCAACGGCCATCTAGAAAGAATCGGCGATATGGCAGCCAACATTGCAGAGAAGGCGATTATACTTAGTGAAGAGCCGCCGATGAAGCCTTATATCGATATACCCCGCATGGCAGAGGTTGCCCGGGGTATGATAAAGGAAAGTCTTGATTCACTCGTAAATGAAAATACGGAACTGGCTCAGAAAGTCAGAACGGAAGATGAAACCATAGATAACCTTAATGAGCAGATTTTCAGGGAACTTTTAACCTTCATGCTGGAAGATCCAAAGAAAATACACAGGGCTCTGATTATTATGCAGATATCCAAGAGTCTCGAGCGGATTTCGGATCATGCAGTGGGCATTGCAGATATGGTCGTGTACATGGTCACAGGTAAGATCGTCCGGCATGAGCCGACCTGTAAGATTTAGGAGTAATGACATTGTGAAAGTTGCAAGAAAGTGTCGGAAATGGAAGGCGAAGTAAAAAGTTCCAGAGACAAGGCGCGCGAGTCATGAGGAATGAGGCGTACTGTGATGTACGCTGTAATGACGAAGGAGGAAGCGCAACGTAGTATATGGACTTTTTACAATGCCGACAGGAGTGAAGGGATTGAAGAGCCGCCTATTCTACAAAATTTTTATCAGTTATATCTTGATTATATCACTTGCCGCTGCTGTAGCCGGATTGATGTTTGCACGGCAGGTCAAGGGCAAGTTGATAGAGGAGATTAAAAGTGATCTCACAGGGAATGCAAGGATAATAGTCTTCCTGTCAAAAAGTGAAATCGAAAGGAGGTTATCTTCTCTGGCTGATATATCACGTTCACGTGTTACCCTGGTTGGTGCTACGGGCTGGGTTCTGGCGGATTCGGAGAAAAATGTGACGGAAATGGATAACCACCTGAACCGACCGGAAATACAGGAAGCGAGAATAAAGGGGCAGGGAGAAGCTATCCGTTATAGTCACACCCTTGGTGTAGATATGCTCTACATTGCCTTTCCCATTAGAGAGGGTACAGAGCTAAAAGGTTATATTCGCCTGGCTCGTCCGCTTTTTGAGGTAAAAAAGTCTCTTGATCAGCTATACAGCCAAGTCTATAAAATTATTCTCGCGGCCATAATACCTTCTTTGCTTATCGCTCTGTTAATTTCAAAGAAACTTGTGTCGCCTATTCTGAAGGCGGAATCATTTACCGGAAAAGTATGCAATGGAGAGCTTCCCGGAACCCTCCTGATCGAAGCGAATGATGAAATCGGCCGGCTCGCAAGAAATATCAACTGCATGGTACTTGAACATCAGGAAAAGATGCGCTCCGCACATGAGGAGAAGGGTAAACTGGAATCGGCCTTCGCGAGCATGACGGAAGGCGTCTTGGTACTTAACGGCCGGAATCGAATCGAATTTCTGAATAAAGGCCTGAAGGATATTCTCCTCAGGCAAAACATAACAGATATCATCGATAAAACGCCGCTAGAGGCATTTCTGAACGCTGAGCTTGAGGATGCCCTTGAAAGGTTCCGGGAAACGAAAACGACGGTCTTTCGGGAAATAACCCTCGGTGATGATAACCCTATTATCATGGACGTCACCATCTCAGCTATTTCCAGGCCTACCGGGGCGGAAGAAAAAACAATGATTGTCTTTCATGACGTTACAAGGCTCAAGAAACTGGAGAAGATACGTGAGGACTTCGTAGCCAACGTGACACACGAAATCAAGACTCCACTTACGGCGATTGTCGGATTTATTGAAACCCTTCAGGGCGGGGCTATTAATGAGAGAGAAAACGCTGAGAAATTTCTTCAAATAATCTCCGAGAATGCCCATCGCCTTAATCGTCTTGTGGATGACCTCCTAACACTTTCAAACATAGAACTCGGGGAGATGAAATTACGCCTCGAAGCGATGTCTATTGGTGGTGTTATCGAAAATATCCTGCCTGTGTTTGAAACAAAGACCGCAGAAAAATCCTTGACCATATATAAAGACATTCCCGAAGGGCTTCCGTTAATCCTTGCCGATAAAGATAAGGTGGCACAGATCCTTTTGAATATTCTCGATAATGCCGTAAAATTCACGCTGAATGGCGGACGGGTTTCCATCAGAATATCGCATGAAGGTAAAGGCCCAGTGGTTGTAAAGGTCATTGACACCGGCATCGGTATCCCAAAGAGTGAAATTCCCAGGCTGGGAGAACGCTTCTACCGGGTTGACAAGACTCGCTCGAGGGAATGGGGGGGTACCGGTTTGGGGCTGTCTATTGTGAAACACCTTATGAAGGCGCATCATGGAGACATTGAGATCGAAAGTCAAATGGGCAAAGGCACCACAGTTTCTCTTTATTTCCCAATTTTTCGAGAAATTCCGACCTAAAATTGTAAAAAAACGCGGGGAACGGGGTTATTTTCATAAAAAAATGCTTTGTTCCCTTTATTTTTTTAAAAAATTTGCCATGAATGCCTTGACATGGTGAAATTTGTGTATATTTTATGGCCTGACATACAAAAGCGCACGATTATCTTAAAAAATCTAAAAATATAAATATAGAAAGGAGAGGTTGGAGCATGAAGATCAGACCATTACAGGATCGAGTTATTATTAAAAGATTAGAGGAAGAGCAAAAGACCAAGGGCGGCATTATTATTCCCGACACGGCCAAGGAAAAGCCTATAGAAGGGGAGGTTGTTGCCGTAGGAAAGGGAAAAACAACGGAAGACGGTAAATTGATAAAACCGGATGTCGCAGCCGGAGACAGGGTTCTCTTCAGCAAGTATGCGGGCACGGAAGTCAAAATAGATGGTGTTGAGCATCTAATTATGAGAGAAGACGATATTCTTGGAATCATTGAAAAAAAATAACCTGATTATTAAGGAGGATACATTAGATGGGAGCAAAAATACTTCAATATGACGAAGAAGCAAGAAAGTCGATTCTCAAGGGTGTAAATACCCTTGCAGATGCGGTTAAAGTAACCCTTGGCCCCAAAGGCAGGAATGTTATTCTTGATAAATCCTTTGGAGCCCCGACTGTTACAAAAGACGGTGTTACAGTAGCTAAAGAGATCGAACTCGAAGACAAGTTTGAAAACATGGGTGCCCAGATGGTGAAAGAAGTCGCCAGCAAGACGAGTGATGTGGCCGGTGACGGGACCACCACGGCAACCATTCTCGCCCAGGCAATTTACAGAGAAGGGGCAAAGAGTGTTGCGGCTGGAAGTAATCCCATGGATATAAAAAGGGGTATCGATAAGGCTGTTGAAGCCGTCGTCAAGGAACTGGAAAAGTTAAGCAAACCGACCAAAGACCAGAAAGAGATTGCCCAGGTGGGAACAATTTCTGCCAATAATGATGAGGCGATTGGTGCAATTATTGCGGAGGCAATGGGAAAGGTTGGTAAAGAAGGCGTAATTACGGTAGAAGAAGCGAAAGGGCTGGAAACCGAACTGGAAATCGTGGAAGGCATGCAGTTTGACAGAGGATATGTATCTCCGTATTTCGTGACCAATGCAGAAAAGATGGAGGTAAACCTAGAGGATTGCTATATACTGATCAACGAAAAGAAGATCAGCGGTATGAAAGACCTTCTTCCCATTCTGGAGCAGATTGCGAAAATGGGAAGGCCGCTCCTTATCATCGCCGAGGATATTGAGGGAGAGGCACTGGCAACTCTCGTGGTTAATAAGATCAGGGGCACCCTTCAGGTTGCTGCCGTGAAAGCCCCGGGATTTGGAGACAGAAGAAAGGCTATGCTGGAAGATATCGCCATCCTTACCGGTGGAAAGATGATTTCTGAGGATATGGGTGCGAAGCTGGAAAATACAAGGATGGAAGACCTGGGCCGGGCCAAGAAAATTACTATTGATAAAGACAACACGACTATTATTGACGGTGCAGGGTCGAGAGCAGCCCTCGAAGGAAGGGTGAAACAGATCAGGACACAGATAGATGAAACAACTTCCGATTATGACAGGGAAAAACTCCAGGAAAGATTGGCCAAGCTGGTCGGCGGCGTCGCGGTTATTAAGGTAGGTGCGGCAACGGAGACGGAGATGAAAGAAAAGAAGGCACGTGTTGAGGATGCACTCAATGCGACACGTGCGGCCGTTGAGGAAGGCATCGTTCCCGGCGGCGGTGTGGCCTATATCAGGACATTGCCGGCACTCGAGAAACTGAAGATGGAGGGAGACCAGAAAGTTGGTGTCAATATCGTAAAGAAGGCCCTTGAAGAGCCACTGAAGATGATCGTGCAGAACGCCGGCGAAGAAGGCACGATCGCCGTGGAGAAAGTAAAGGCGAAAAAAGGTGCTTTTGGTTTCAATGCCAGGACAGACCAATATGAAGACCTGATTGAAGCGGGCGTAATCGATCCGACCAAGGTAACAAGGTTTGCCCTCCAGAATGCGGCAAGCGTGGCATCGTTGATGCTCACTACCCAGTGTATGGTAGCAGAAAAGCCTGAAGAAAAACCTGCTATGCCGGCTATGCCTCCCGGCGGCGGATATCCCGGTATGGGAATGTAAAAGTTAATTAGTCCTATCGGCAAATGAAAAGCCCCCTATTTTTCTGCAGGGGGCTTTTTTTTACTTATGCTTGAAAGAGGTTTATTTCTGTGATAGCTTCATCAACCGTTGATTATTCAGCGGTTACATTAGATATAGTGTCGTCCTATCAGTAATGATCAATATTGAGGAGTAACAGATGAACTATAAGGATACGTTAAATCTGCCGAAAACTGATTTCCCCATGAAGGCGAGTCTCTCCCGGAAGGAGCCGGAGTTGCTCAAAATGTGGGGGGATATGAATATTTACGATAAGATCAGAGAGGCATTAAAGGGTAAGATGACCTATATCCTCCATGACGGACCTCCTTATGCAAACGGAAATATCCACCTTGGTACGGCGCTGAATAAGGTGATCAAGGATATGGTGGTCAAATCGAAAAATATGTCCGGGTTCGACAGTATCTATGTGCCTGGCTGGGACTGTCATGGTCTTCCCATTGAACATCAGGTCGAGAAAGAACTGGGCAAGAGAAAAAATGAGATGTCCCACGCGGATATACGGCGGTTCTGCCGCTCCTTTGCTGATAAATTTGTAGGAATCCAGAGGGAACAGTTCAGGCGCCTGGGAGTATTTGGGGAATGGGACAATCCTTACCTAACCATGTCTTATGATTATGAGGCAGCGACTGTAGAAGAGTTTGGGAAACTCTTTTTTAAAGGCGATGTCTATAAGGGGAAAAAGCCGGTGTATTGGTGCGCTTCCTGTAAGACCGCCCTGGCGGAAGCCGAGGTTGAATACAGCGACCATATAACCCCTTCTATCTATGTTAAATTCAAAATGATATCCGATATAGCGGCTGTTCGTCCGAAACTGAAAGGGGAGAAAGTAAGCGTAGTTATCTGGACGACGACTCCCTGGACGATACCACCAAACCAGGCAATTGCCGTGCATAAGGATTTTATCTATGTCGCAGTAAGGGTTGACGGTGAGACTTTGATAATCGCAAAGGAACTCCTGGATTACTGCATGGATGCCTTTGGCTACAAAAACTATAAAGTCCTGGACGAATTTCCCGGATCCGTTCTGGAGGGTCTTAAGTGCAAACATCCGTTATACGAACGTGAGAGTCTCATCATCTTGGCTCCTTTTGTCACGCTTGATGCAGGGACGGGCTGTGTGCATATCGCGCCCGGTCACGGTCAGGAAGATTACGAGATCGGCATGAAATACTGCCTGGACAATTACGCTCCTGTGGATGACAATGGGATATACACCTCTGATGTAAAATACTTTGCCGGGCAGTTCGTCTTCGATGCCAATGGTGCGGTCATAAAAAAATTGGATGAAGTCGGGGCCTTGCTCGGTCATGTTGACATTGAGCACTCCTATCCACACTGCTGGCGGTGCAAGAATCCCATCATCTTCCGGTCTACCGAGCAGTGGTTTATCTCGATGGAAAAGAATAATCTAAGGCAAAAAACCCTTGGTGCAATTGACAAGGTGCAGTGGTTGCCGGCATGGGGTCGTGACAGAATATCCGGAATGATTAAAGCCCGCCCTGACTGGTGTATCTCCAGACAGGGTTGTGGGGGGTGCCGATTACAATGTTTTCCTGCGACCATTGTAAGAATGACATTATGACAGAAAAGATTATGAGGCATGTCTTAAAACTGATTAGTGAGTTCGGGGCTGATGTTTGGTTTGAGAGGGAAGCAAAGGATCTCTTACCCACGGGGACGGTGTGTCCTTCATGTCAAGGAGACAAATTTACAAAGGAAACGGATATACTCGATGTGTGGTTCGATTCCGGCGTAAGTCATGCCGCCGTGTTGGAAAGACGGCATTATCTAAGTTCCCCGGCGGATATGTACCTTGAAGGCAGCGATCAGCACCGGGGATGGTTTCATTCTTCCCTCCTGGAATCCGTGGGGACGAGGGGGCGTGCCCCCTATAGAACCGTTCTGACTCACGGGTTCGTTGTTGACGGCGAGGGAAAGAAGATGTCCAAATCCATGGGCAATGTCATTGACCCGGAAGAGATCATCGATAAGCATGGCGCTGAAATATTGAGGCTTTGGGTTGCCGCCGAAGATTACACACAGGACATCAGAATTTCCGACGAGATACTTGCCCGCCTCGTGGAGGCCTACAGGCGCATCCGCAACACAAGCCGTTTCATTCTCGGGAATCTCTACGACTTTAAACCCGGCAGTATGGTTTCCTATCAGGATATGGAAGAAATCGACCGCTGGGCCCTTCACAAACTTCAGGAAATTATACAGCGTGTCAGAGACGCCTATAACCAGTATCATTTTCATTTAGCATTCTTTACCCTGCATAATTTTTGTACCGTAGACCTGAGCGCCCTCTACCTTGATGTCCTTAAAGACAGGCTCTATACATCCAGAGCGGAGTCAAGGCAGCGGCGGTCTGCACAAAGCGCCATGTATATCATTCTTGATGCCATGACACGCCTGCTTGCTCCTGTACTGTCGTTTACTGCGGAAGAGATATGGCTGTCTTTACCTCCTTATGACGGGAAAGAACCCAGTGTCCACCTGACTCAATTTCCCGAGGTGAACTCCGGATATATGGATACTAAACTGGTTGAGAGCTGGGGCATGATGATAGCACTCAGGGGAGAGATTTCCAAGGCAATGGAAATAGCAAGAAAGAACAAAGTGGTCGGGCACTCCCTTGATGCTCGTGTGGAGATATCACCTCCCGGTAACCTTCGGTCATTTCTGCAGCTTCATCTCGAAGACTTAAAAACACTGTTGATCCTTTCCCAGATCAATATTGTGGGGGAGAGGGACATTAAAGACCCATATGTAAGTGAAGAGTTTGCAGGCTTGACTATTGGGGTATCGAAGGCGCGGGGCAAAAAATGTGACCGCTGCTGGGTTTATAGCGAAATGGTAGGCGTGAACCGGGACCATCCAGCCATTTGTGAAAGGTGCATCTCGAACCTTTAATCATTATTTCCCCCCTCAACCTCCCACCGGGGGAGGGAAGTTTGAAGGAGGTTAGGTCAAAAGCGTTGTTTGTAACAGCTTACACCTGGGGAGGGGATTTATCACGGAGGGATAATTTGAAAAAGAAATACATTATTCTTTTTGCGACAGTAGCGATGGTTGTACTGTCCGACTTTATCACCAAGGCCTACATCAGTTCGTCCATGTCCCTCCATGAATCGTTTGCTGTCATCAGTGGGTTTTTAAATATAACATATGTCAGAAATCCGGGAGCCGCCTTTAGTTTCCTTGCTGACGCCCCGGCGATTTTCCGGTCAATTTTTTTTATGTCAGTAACAGTTATAGCCATAATACTCGTTCTTTATTATATTGCTAAAAGCAAAATTGAAGAGCCGCTTATGATATTTTCCCTTTCCCTGATACTGTCCGGTGCTGTGGGTAATCTCATTGACAGGATGCAGTTCGGAGAGGTTATTGATTTTATCGACGTATATATAAGTTCCTACCACTGGCCTGCCTTTAATGTCGCCGATTCCGCTATAACTGTAGGAGCCTTCATCATGATTCTGGAATTAACCAGAGGGAAAAAGAAGCAAGGTGATACCGCATCAGCGTAATGCAGATTGGATAAGATTATTTTAATGAAGTTTATCTTCCTTATAAAAAGATTCTTATCGAGGCTGCTCCCTCCGCAGAGACTTTTCATCTTCAGTTTCGCCTCCATGATCCTTTTTGGGGCTATTCTCCTATGGCTGTCTTTTTCATCCAGCCGTGGTCATATAACCTTTGTCGATGCCCTTTTCACATCTGCCTCGGCAGTTTGCGTCACCGGCCTTACTGTCCTGGATATCGGCAAGGACCTATCTTTAGAGGGGCAGATTATTACCCTATTTCTTATTCAGATCGGCGGTCTGGGAATCACCACATTCTCCGTTGTTCTTTTCGGATTGATGGGCAGAGGCATTTCCTTTAAGGGAAGAGATATCGTCCAGTCGACATTTATTCAGACCCCGCGAAGAGATTTTTTCATGATCATGAAATGGGTTATCATGCTTACTTTTGTGATTGAGGCCATCGGTACGTTTTTCTTATTTATCCGGTTTTCACAGGATTACTCTCTCGGTTGGGCCTTTTATCAGTCCGTATATCATGCCGTCTCTGCCTTCAATAATTGCGGACATTCCTTATTCACGAATAACCTGATGGATTTCCAAAATGATATAACTATCAACCTTATCATTATGGGTTTGATTGTTCTCGGAGGGATAGGCTTCATCGTACAGTATGAGGTCATTTCCTGTTGGAGGGGTTTTCAGAAAAAATTGTCTGTACATTCAAATATCGTTCTTATAACGACGGCTTGTCTGATCCTGGGTGGTGCCGTATTTTTTTATATGTTCGAAGTGAATCATATCCTCAAAGATGCTTCAGTTAAGACTCAGATTCTTACTTCCTTCTTTCAATCTGTCACCCCCCGGACTGCAGGCTTTAGCACAGTGAATGTTTGTCAACTGACAAATCCGACGATTCTTGTCCTCATTATGTTGATGTTTATTGGCGCCTCGCCGGGTTCAACAGGGGGAGGAATCAAGACGACAAGCTTTGCCCTTCTTCTACTGATGATCTGGAACCGCTTAAAAGGACAAGAACAGGTAAATGTATTTAACAGGACCATACCAAGTGAAATTTTAACGCGCACGATTGCCATTATCTTCGCATCCGCCTTTTCAGTTACTCTCATCACATCGATTCTATTATTTGTTGGGGGTACGGGGAATTTACCCCCCCTTGCGAGCCGTCACTTGTTTGTGGAATATCTTTTTGAAACAGTGTCCGCCTTTGGCAATGTAGGTCTGTCCCTGGGCATAACGCCGAACTTGAGCACCGGTCAGAAATTGGCGATTATCCTTGTTATGTTTGCAGGAAGGGTAGGACCCTTGACCCTTGCTTTTTCCTGGTTTTCCCCAAAAGGGGGGTTAACATATGCAGAAGAGTCTGTTATGGTAGGATGAGGGGGCTGAAGAATGAAACGAGTGGTTGTGATCGGATTGGGCATTTTTGGATCTAACATCGTCAAAGAATTGTATGAAAACGGATTTGAAGTCATTGCCATCGATAAGGATAAAGAGGCCGTTCATCACGTAAGAGATTTTGCGACCAAGGCAATTGTTGCCGATGGAAGAGACAATGATGTGATGGATCAGATCGGCATTCGTGAGGATGATGTGGTTGTTATTTCCTTTGGTGAGGATCTCGCAGCCAGCACTCTCATCACACTTCATCTGAAACAGATGAAGGTTAAGAACATCGTTGTTAAGGCCCCCAACGAAGAGCATAAACTCATTCTGGAGAGGGTAGGTGCAACAGATGTCATTATCCCGGAGAAGGAAGTTGCCGGCAAGGTGGCAAAAAGCTTGATCTCTCCGAATGTCCTTGATTGTCTTCCCCTTTCCGAGGGTTATATGATATTCGAAATAGCACCTCCAAATAGCTTTTTGGGAAAAAGCATCGGTGAGCTTGAGTTAAGGAGCAGATATCACATTGAAGTTATCGCCGTTAAAGACGTTCTGACGGATCAGGTTCATATGGTGCCTCCCGCCAGTTTTATACTCAAGGACGGTGAAATCCTTGTCGTTATAGCAAAAGAAAAGGATATTCAAAAGATAAGGTGAGGTTGTTATGAGTGTTATTGTCGATTTTTCTATTTTCCCGATCGGTAAAGAGGAGAGCGTTAGTAAATACGCGTCGCGGGCTGTGAAAATTATCAAAGACAGCGGCCTGCCCTACCATATAGGCCCAATGGGAACGGCCATCGAAGGAGAGTGGGATGAGGTAATAGCCGTTGTAAAGAGGTGCATGGAGGACCTCAAGAAAGACTGCAACAGGCTGTATATGACGATGAAGGTAGACTGCCGACAGGGCGAGTACGGACGCATGGAGAAGAAAGTAAAGAAAGTGAAATGACGATTATTGTAAAATAATTGTGGCGTCAACGGCCACAAGGCCGCTTTCACTAATGATAATCGGATTGATATCGATTTCCTGAACCCGGGGATACTTTAGGCCAATATCACCCAGCGCTGCAATCATCTGTGCAAGGTCTCTTCTATTGACGGAGGGTTCACCCCGGAAGCCATCAAAAATCTGCTGTCCCCTCAGCCGGCTGATTAGTTTCAGGGCATCCTCTTCGGTAAGCGGTGCCGGGGCAAAAACTGCATCGCTTAATATCTCCGCCATGATGCCGCCAAGTCCTAGCATAACACAGGGACCGAAATGGGGATCCCGCAAAAGTCCCAGTATCAGCTCGAGCTTGCCTTTCACCTGCCTGTACATTAAAATTTTACCATTGCCGTTCATCTTTTTTATTAAAGCATCGAAGGATCGGCGAGCAGCCTGCAGATTGTTTACGTCCAGAATAACCAGACCGGCTTCGGTCTTATGAACCTTTCCCTGTTGCAGGCCCTTTATGACTAATGGGAAACCGATGCGAGACGCGGTTTCTTCACACCGAGCAGCATCTGCTATAATTTCTTCTTCAACTGTCGGGATGCCGTGAGCTTTGAGAATACGCTTGGAGATATGCTCATCCAAGGGCCCCACTGCTGTTCCAAGAATATCATGAAGTTCACCTGGCAGAGGCATTGACTTTTCTTTCTTCAGAAAGAGGCCCGTAATTTCTGACGGTTTCTGTTGATGAAAAACAGCGGCTAAACATTCAACGGCGCGAGATATTTCGTGGAAAACGGGAATACCATGGGACAACGCCGCTTCTTTAAAACGAAAAGCCTCTTCATGTCTGCCCATAAGCCAGACGAATACGGGCTTACCGATTTTGCGGCTTTGTTCGGCGATGTCTTCGATGTTGATGCCGATACGTAGGTTTCCGGCAAATGTATGCAGAAATACTGCATCGACTTGCGGGTCATGAAGCACAGCCGAAAGTGCTGTACTGTATACATCGACGCCTCCACCAATATGCTTTTCGATGGACGGCCAGAGATCTACGGGATTGGAAACAGGCATCCAGTCCGGGAAAAGGCTGCTTAACTTATCCTTTGTGGCAGGTGTAAGTTCTGCTACATGCATGCCCTGGTCTTCAATGAAGTCTGAGGCAACAATGCCGGAGCCGCCGCTGAATGTGAGGACGGCTACGCGGCCCCGCACATCAACAGGCCGGGAGACCGCGGCTAGGGACCGGCAGAGGTCTATCATCTGATGAAAGTCCCTCGCTTCCGTGACGCCGGCCTGGGCCAAGGCACCCGAGATGATCTTGTAATTTCCGGCCATCGATGCAGTATGACTCATGGCTGCGTCAGCGCCTTTTGCACTTTTCCCGCCGTAAAGGACCACTATGGGCTTTGTACTCTCCCGGCATATCTCTACGAATCGCCGGCCATCAGAGAAAGACTCCAGGTAAAGCCCGACGACTTGAGCGCTTTCGTCTTGGAGAAGATAAGGCAACAAGTCACATTCATTGACGTCAATTTTATTGCCAACAGAACATACCTTGCTGAAACCGGATGTACGGTTGCTCATGACGTCAACAAGAAAGCCTGCGGACAGCAAACCACTCTGTACTATGAGGGATATGCCACCCGGTATGAGAAGCCCATGCTGCAATGTGTATGGGTCCATAAAGGAAAAGGCATAGCCGTGAACAGCGTCGACAAGCCCCATGCAATTGGGCCCCCACAGACGAATCCCGGTTCTTCTAGATATGTCTTTCAGCGACTGTTGGAGGGATATTCCGTCCTTGCCGGTTTCTGCGAAACCCCCTGATTCTATCATAACACCCCGCACCCCTTTGGCAACGCAGTCCTCTATAGCGGCAGGTACAAGTTTTGCCGGGACAAAGACGATGGCTAGGTCAACATGGCCGGTGATGGCACTGACAGAGGGATAGCAGGGAAGCCCTCCTATTTCACTGTAACGCGGGTTGATAGGATATATATTTCCCTTATAGCTGGTCATCAGATTTTTAAGGATAGCAAATCCGCCCTTGAGGGGATTTGGCGTCGCACCGACAACGGCAATTCCTTCCGGGTTAAAAAAGAAATCCATTTGAAATCCTCATTAAAAATTTATTGTCTCGACCGCCTTGCTTCTTCGTTTCTTTTTCGCCGTGGAAAAGATGTAAATTTGATTCATATATCTACGCGGACCGGTAATATGACTGTTGTAATACCATTCCATTGCAGCCGCCGCTGTATGGCAAAAGCGGTTTCATTGTGGAGTATCTTCTGAAAGGGGTTCTCCTGACGGAAGATCAGTTTTCCGGTGAAGACAGTGGACCTCGGATATTCTTTCGCAAGAGACTCACACATCTGCGTTGCGGAGTCCGTCACGTCAGTTCCCACGGCCATCCTGTAATCTGCGGGGAATCCGTAGGAGCGCACAAGCTGGACGTATTTTGTCAGGTCATTCTCTACAGATTTTTTTAAGGCATCTATCTCCGCGATGCCTTTAAAAGAACCGGAATCGATTTCTCCCACGGAGACAAAAATGAAATTTTTGTAGAGTTTGGGAAATTCACGGACAACCGACAGCCACACATGAAGACCAAACCCACTGAAGCCCCTTACAAGCAGGATTGCTGTTGCCTCCTTCGGGTCTAAAGGTTCACTATTGAAATGACCACCCTTGGGCAGGTCGGATAAAATTTCTTCCAGTTGACGGGCTCCTCGCCGGACTTTCCTGTAGTGCCGCTGGATTAGATAACATATAACGATTACTCCGGAGGTTATAAGGATAGTCACCCAGCCGCCTTCTTCAAACTTTTCAAAAACGGTAACAAAGAGGATCGTAAGACAGAGGATCAGGCCGATGATATGTATGACTATGTGCCTTTTCCAGGCTTTATCCTTCTCCCTGTTTCGAAAGTAAAAGCGGGCCATCCCGAATTGGGACAGCGTAAAGGTTAGAAACACGTTGATGGAGTACATGACGACAAGGGCAGAAACAGAACCATTTGTATAAAATAGCAGTAACAGGGCAGCACTGCCCATCATGAGGACGCCGTCCTGCATAGTGAGGCGCTCAGACAGCGACGCAAAACGGCGCGGGAGCCAGGAGTCGATGGCCATATTGGCCATTACGCTGGGTCCGCCCGCAAACCCTGACTGTGCGCCAACCATGAGAAGAGCACCTTCGGAAAGGATCGTTATCAGCGCAAGCCATCCGCCAAGGGGCCAGTTGCCGAAGGTGAGGTCTGAGAGGACGGCGTTCAGCGTCCTGCCCTCGACGGGCACTATCTGGAACAGAGAATAACAGAAAAGCAGACCTGCCGCAGTAATGGCAAGTGACGTGGCCAGGTATAACATTGTGCGCTTACCCGTCTGAACTTTTGGCTCACGCATGATCTGCATCGCGTTAGAAACCGCTTCAATCCCCGTATAGGTGCCTCCTCCCAGAGAAAAGGCCCTGAGAAAAATCGCCAGCATGCTTACATAACCGATGGTCGAGAGATCAAGTTTGAAATTTTCTTTATATGCCACAGTGACAGGGCCGATTTGATCTACGTGGCTCAACAAGCCGTAACCGATGAGCAGGACGTGGGTTACTACAAAGGTGATAAAAATAGGTGTGAGGAGTGTTACGGATTCTTTCACACCTCTCAAGTTCATGACAACAAGGAGAAGGATTAAAAATACCACGAAGACTATCTTATATTTGAGAAAGGCGGGGGGAAGAAAGCTGAAGAGGGCATCGCCACAGGAAGCAAGAGATACGGTTATAGTCAATACATAATCTACAAGAAGGGCGCATCCGGATACGACACCCGCATTTTTGCCTATCATATGGGTGGAGACGATATATCCACCTCCTCCGTGGGGAAAATGCTCGATGATGCGTGTATAAGCATAGGAGATGATAAAGACCGTTAACGCGGTTGCCAAGGCCAGCAAGACAGCAAGATAACTGTGGGTACCCAGGGCCTTGAACGCCTCTTCAGGACCGTATGAGGAAGAAGACAGGCCATCGGCTCCAAGTCCGATCCATGCAAGGACGGGGATGAGGGATATCTTGTGAAATATTGAAGGTTCGTGAATATCCCGGGGGGGGCCAATTAATCTGCGGCGTAACTTCGTAACGAGGTTTAATTTGTGCTCCGAGTCATCAGAGTTCATAGGGTTCTATGGGTACAGTAGATTTATTCGCCCGGATTTTGCTCCTGGTGCGCGGGAAGACTCATTACATTATCGGATTTTCAATATGAACGCCGTCACAGACCTGCCCGCAGAGGAAACCGCGTTTTCCATTAAGGTGTGTGCCCTGTTCATCATATATTCTAATTGAAAAATCTTCGGTGAGTACTTTGAGATTAAATGTTTTCCCATCCGCGATTGTTATTTGTATCGGCTTGCAATGCGTAGGAAGATTATCAGTATCACTGTCCTTAAAAGACAGTTCGTGTTTTCCGGCGTCGATTGTCAGTGAGGTAGTTTGCAGCGGGAAAACACCTCCACTCTCATTTCCATTGAGAAGAATAATGTAGTTAAAATGCCGGCTGAGGTTTGTTATGTTTAATTTGGAAGCCATTGCGGGCTATTATAAAATGGGCCGCAGATGGTGTCAAATGAAAATGAGATGAGTATACATTAAACGGATTTGCTTCAATTTATTAGTTACCAGAATAATCGAGAGTGTTGGTTTTCAGTATCCCAGAAGTATCTGCCGCAACATCTTGAGGAGGTCTTCACCGTTAAAAGGTTTTGCAACAAAATATTGACCGCCGACAATGTGGCTCTTGGGAACTTCAGTTGACCTGACAGCACCCGTAAGAAAAATGATGGGAATCTTACAGGTAACAGGATCATCTTTTATCTCCTCCGCAACGCTTGATCCGTCCATATCCGGCATTATTATATCTAATATGACGGCGTCGGGTCTCAGCAGTTTACATTTTTGCAATCCTTCCTTACCTGTATAAGCAGTATAAACTTCATAACCATTTGTCTTGAGCCAAGATTCCACTACTTCAACTACATCAGGGTCATCATCAACAACAAGAATACTTTTTCCCATAACGCCTCCCTTAACGACATATGGATCCTACAATGAACCATTCCGGAAGTTTAATTTGTGGTTATCTTCTATCTTTTAAAGAAGCGGAGTTTCTCCGCATTACTACGGAGGTCTTCAGCATCAAAAAATTTTCCGGGGAATCTTAACTTCTTAAAATGGTTAAGGTGATTATATGAGATTGCAGAGTGTTGTCAAGTTTATATTTACATTGAAATATTCTGTTTTTATGATCTCAGAAAGAAATGATAAAAATATTGACAAAGCACAAGAGGCTATGTTAACTCGCATCGATATTATGATTGTCTGCCAACCTAAAGCTCGGTACTGAATCATATAGCGAATATTTTTGTTGCTTCTGAGCCTGTAATCAATATCATGAAACGCTTAATGACTTGTGAAAGGCCGTAGTTCGGCGATCTCTTGATGGCGGTCATAATCATGATTTTCACAAGTTAAAATATAATTAGATAATGCTATTACTAAAGGAGAAGAAATGATGTGTAAAAAAAATGTGTTTCTCAAAGCAGGCATATTAGCGTTCCTTTCCATTCTGTTTGCAACTCCTATTTTCGCAAGTGAAGCGGAGCTTAACATTCCCGTTCTAAGCGCACAGCAGAATCATTGGCTTATGATAGGATTTCTTATCTGCTTTGCCGGAATGGTATTCGGCCTTTATCAATATTACAAGGTCAAGGGACTTCCGGCACACAAATCCATGCTGGATATTTCCGAGATAATTTTCCAGACGTGCAAGACCTATCTGATTCAGCAGGGCAAACTGCTGATCGTTCTTGAAGTATTCATCGGCATATGTATTATCTACTATTTTGGCGCCCTTCAGCATGTCGGTACTAACGGCGTTCTCATCATTCTGGCCTGGTCTGTCGTTGGTATATTAGGCTCGTATGGAGTTGCCTGGTTCGGCATACGGATGAATACACTGGCCAACAGCCGGATGGCTTTTGCTTCCCTGGAAGGCAAGCCGATCAAGCTGCTCGATATTCCGCTTACTGCCGGCATGAGCATCGGCGTCCTTTTGGTTTGTGTTGAGCTGATCATGATGCTCGTGATTTTGGTTTTTATGCCCCGTGACGTGGCTGGCGCATCCTTCGTCGGATTTGCCATAGGAGAGTCACTCGGCGCGAGCGCGCTGCGTATCTGCGGCGGTATCTTTACGAAGATCGCCGATATCGGATCCGACCTCATGAAGATAGTCTTCACCATCAAAGAGGATGACCCCAGAAACCCGGGTGTCATCGCCGACTGTACCGGAGACAATGCGGGTGACAGCGTCGGACCAACAGCCGACGGATTTGAAACATACGGCGTTACCGGAGTGGCCTTGATCAGCTTCATCGTCCTCGCCGCATTTCCGCAATATCAGGCGGAACTCCTTGTCTGGATCTTCATCATGCGTATACTGATGATCATCACCTCGATCGGCTCATACTTCATCAACAAGGTCGTCTCAACTGCGGTCATGGGGGATAAGGAAAAGGTTAACTTCGAGGCCTCTTTGACATCACTCGTCTGGATTACATCCATTATTTCGATCATCGTGACCTTCGCTGTCAGCAAATGGCAGCTCGGCCATTACCCGGATAACCTCTGGTTCAAGCTTTCGATTATCATCAGTTGCGGCACCCTCGCCGCAGCGCTGATCCCCGAGCTAGTGAAAGTATTCACAAGCTCGAAATCCAAGCACTGTGCCGAGGTGGTTACTGCGGCACGGGAAGGCGGCCCCTCTCTCGATATCCTTTCCGGGTTTGTCGCCGGCAACTTCAGCGCCTTCTGGCTCGGCATTTCCATATTCGCACTGATGTTCGTCGCCTACTATACCAGCACTATGGGTCTATCCGGCTTTATGGAATATTCGTCGGTCTTCGCCTTCGGTCTTGTGGCCTTCGGCTTCCTCGGGATGGGCCCTGTAACAATTGCAGTAGATAGCTACGGCCCCGTAACGGACAATGCCCAGTCCATTTATGAGCTGTCCCTGATCGATACTATCCCTAATGTTGAAAAAGAAATCGAAAAGGATTTCGGATTCAAGCCCCGTATGGATGTGGCCAAGCAATACCTGGAAGAGAATGACAGTTGCGGAAACACCTTCAAGGCGACAGCCAAGCCGGTTCTGATAGGTACGGCCGTCGTCGGAGCCACGACCATGATCTTCTCCCTGATACTTCTGCTCCGAAAGGCCCTGGGAATCCAACCGGAGATGATCCTGAACCTGCTGAATCCCTACACGCTGCTCGGATTCCTCTGTGGTGGAGCCGTTATTTACTGGTTCACCGGTGCATCCACACAGGCCGTAACAACCGGCGCTTATAGAGCTGTCCAGTATATCAAGCGGAACATCAAACTTGACGACGCAGCGAGCCTCAGCGCCTCTACGGACAGCTCAAAGGAAGTCGTCAAGATATGCACACAGTATGCGCAGAAGGGTATGTTCAATATCTTCATCGCGATATTCTGCTTCGCCCTTGCCTTTGCATTCTTCTCTGCACCCGTTTCCGGTCCCGAAGCGGCATCCTTTTTTATCAGCTACTTGATCTCGATTGCCGTATTCGGTCTCTTCCAGGCCATTTTCATGGCCAATGCCGGCGGATGTTGGGACAATGCCAAGAAGGTTGTCGAAGTTGATCTGAAACAAAAGGGAACGCCCTTGCACGCTGCTGCCGTTATCGGAGACACTGTTGGAGATCCCTTCAAGGATACTTCTTCGGTAGCCCTGAACCCTATAATCAAATTCACAACACTGTTCGGGCTTCTGGCAATGGAGATTGCCATCGCCCCCGGGATGAGAGGGAGCGCTGGAATCGTAGGCATCATATTCTTCCTCATTGCTCTGATTTTTGTCTGGAGATCATTCTATGCAATGCGAATTCCACTCGATGAGTAAAGGAATATGACTATTTAAAAGAAACAAGCGGAATTAAAAATTCATTCTTGACTTAACAAAAGGGGCCCGTATCACGGGCCCTTTATTAATTCAGAGGCTTGCCAATTTGGTTTATCTCCGAGAAAATTGCTATCTTCTCAGGATTCAAGGGGCAGATGGTTCGAGTGGAATGGTAAGAAGCTACAAGGATTAAAAGATTCGGCAGAAATCATATCACTTGTGCCCAGGTTTTCATAGATAAAATCATTATATAAGAAACATTTGAGCTCTTGGATCCCTGAACCAGCGAATCCTTTTTGCAGCTAAGTGAAATCCAGAATGATTTTTTTCTCTGCATTCTTTATGCTTTTCTTCTTGACTCTTCTTTCAGTTTTTCGAGTTCTTCTCTGTACTGTTCAGCCTGAGCCTTGACCATTTCGATTTCCTCCTTAGCCTTTGTCAGGCTTTCTTCCTGCCGTTGCCTTTCTTCCCTGAGTTTGTCCTGGATCTCATCGAGGCCAATATAGACAGCAAGAATTCCGCCAAGTATGAAAATGATAGGGAGTCCGCCCCTCAGCATGGTGAGAAAGTCAGTGAACCAAAAAATTAGACCCAAGAGTCCGATGATTACGGAAACACCACCGCCAATAAGCAATGACATGGTTTAACCTCCTTTTTTATAATTAGTTCATAATTTACTGCGCATTAATGATAGTATTAAAATACTGGCATGCTGAAATATTCATTGATACATAACATAAAAAATATACCTAGACAAGATGAAAGTCCAAAAAAAACAAGGGAATATATAGATAAGAAGAGAATAAATGATCCCTGAAACCGGGAAAATATCCCTTGACATTATTATTGATGATCTCGTAAGTAGTCGCAAATGTGCTAGATAGTCAGATTTGGAAAATTAAAAAGATAAAGATAAATTTTGGAATGTCATGCCCATCTCCTCTGCAGGGATAAGTGTCATGCTTGTACCGACTAAAGAAGCGTGAGTGTTTATTGTGAAATTTATTAGGAGGGACGAAATGTTGAAAATAATTTTTAAGACGATTAGTGTGTTCTGTTTTGTTTCTATTATTGCGGGAAGTTCCTGGGCGGCTGAGCCGATCAAAATAGGGGCCCTGTTTGCTGTATCCGGTCCCCCTTCATTTTTGGGTGAGCCGGAGCGTAACACGGCCAGCATGACGGTTGACAAAATTAACAGCAGCGGCGGTATCAAAGGACGCATGCTGCAACTGGTAGTTTATGATACGCAGGGCGATGCTACCAAGGCGGTACAAGCGGCAAATCGTCTCATCAAAGAGGACAAAGTAAGCGCTATTATCGGTCCCAGTACGACCGGTGAGACAATGGCCGTCATTCCCATTGCGGAAGCCGCGGGTATACCGTTGATCTCCTGTGCTGCCGGAATCAAGATTACGGATCCGGTAAAGAAATGGGTCTTCAAAACCGCCCAGAACGATTCACTTGCCGTGGAGCGTATTTATGAGCAACTCAAAAAACAGAAGATTAGCAACATCGCCATTCTGACAGTTTCTGATGGTTTTGGCTCGTCAGGAAGGGAACAATTGAAGCTTCGTGCCAGAGATTTTGGTATAAACATCGTAGCTGATGAGACATACGGTCCAAAAGATACAGACATGACTGCCCAGCTGGTTAAGATACGCGGCGGTAAGGCACAGGTGTTGATCTGCTGGGGGACAAATCCGGGCCCTGCCATTGTTGCGAGAAATGCCAAACAGCTGAAACTTAGTATACCGTTGTACATGAGCCACGGCGTCTCTTCCAAAAAATTTATCGAGCTGGCCGGTGATGCATCCGAAGGGATAACTCTGCCTTCCGGGAGGGTGATTGTCGCGAATCTGCTTCCGAAATCTGACCAGCAAAAAAAGTCGCTTCTTGCTTATGTAAATGATTACAAGGAACATTTTAAAGTAGAAGGGGATCATTTTGGCGGTCACGCGTGGGATGCCGTTATGCTCCTCAAAAATGCCATTGAACGTGCAGGGGATTCGCCGGGCGCCCTTCGTAAGGAACTGGAGAACACCCGCAACTTTAAAGGCATTGGAGGCATATTCAGCTATTCTCCTCAAGACCATGCGGGCTTGACAAAGGATGCCTTCATCCTTGTGGCGATTAAGAATATGAATTGGGTGCTGGTGAAGTAGTAAAAAATCAAAAAAACAAAAATTGTCTTTGTTACGGGCGAATTAAAGATTTTTTCGCAACTATTCCTGGCAAATGAAACGACCGCAAAGGCAAAGTTTGAGCCTAAAGCGCGAGTCGTTGCCTTTGCAGTGGAGCGAATGATGGTCGAAAGAAGATTATGAGCCTAAATGAAGAGAATTTTTAGCAGTGATCAAGTATGATTTATCTCCCAGTCATCACCATACAATCCCATGGGAATTTTTGAGCAGATACTTCAATACATCTTCTCCGGTCTCTCCACCGGCGCTATCTATGCCCTGATCGGCCTGGGCTTTGCCATCATTTACAATTCCACCAGTATAATAAATTTTGCCCAGGGGGAATTTGTAATGCTCGGAGGCATGCTCACCTTATTCTTCCATATTACTCTGCAGATCTCTCTCCCCTTTGCTGTTGTGCTTGCTATTCTGGTTTCTACGGCTGTTGGATCACTATTTGAAAGACTTGCCATCAGTCCGCTCAAGGACGCCGAACCGATTATCCTGGTTATTATAACCATAGGTGGGAGCATTCTTATACGCGGTATTGCCATGCTTCTCTGGGGAAAAGATACATATGCCCTGCCCATGTTTTCCGGAAGCGAACCGATAGTTTTGTGGGGCGCCACAATCATGCCGCAAAATCTCTGGATTTTCGGTATCACGCTAATAATTATCATGGCCAACCGGTTTTTTTTCTATCACAGTATAATCGGTAAGGCGATGCGTGCCTGTGCTTTCAATCGTGTGGCATCAAGCCTTGTTGGGATCGACGTAAAGCACATGGTATTTTTTTCTTTTGCAGTCAGCTCGGCCATGGGGGCTGTAGCCGGGATCATCATTGCACCGCTTACTATGACTTCATATGATGTCGGCATCATGCTTGGGCTGAAGGGATTTTGCGCTGCCATAATCGGGGGTATGAGCACCGGAATTGGGACTGTTGCAGGTGGGCTGATTGTGGGTATTCTGGAATCTCTGGGGGCAGGCTTGATATCATCAGGCTATAAAGATGCCATCGCCTTTATCATTCT
>Ga0335070_10001027_pt1 | contig 32051 bp, 16 predicted proteins | sample Lox_Sample_13_FD_206722 | JGI IMG/M metagenome (GOLD analysis project Ga0335070, IMG submission 206722) | Soil microbial communities from Loxahatchee National Wildlife Refuge, Florida, United States - Lox_Sample_1.3 | ecosystem: Environmental > Terrestrial > Soil > Wetlands | place: USA...
GCTTCCTCCACCCCAGCAAACCAAAATCGGGTTCGCTGGGGACCCCGGCGCGAAATTCATGCTTCGCTTAGGATGACAGAGTTGAGAGGGGAACAAATGCAGATTCCTCACTTCGTTCGGAATGACAAACCTTAAAGGACTCGCAGGACGCAAGCTGGTTTGATGATTCTGCACTGAACGCACTACCATATCCCCATGCCCGTCGAAACCGAAAATCCCGCTTCCGCCAAGCCTTCCATCCGCGCGCCGCGCGGCACTGCGCTCTCCTGCAAAGGATGGCAGCAGGAAGCGGCGATGCGCATGCTCATGAACAATCTGGACGAAGAAGTCGGCGAGCGGCCGCAGGATCTGGTCGTTTATGGCGGCACGGGCAAGGCCGCACGCAACTGGGATTGCTATCACGCCATCGTCAGCACGCTGAAGAATCTTGAGAACGACGAGACGCTGCTGGTGCAGTCGGGCAAGCCTGTCGGCGTGTTCAAGACGCACGACTATGCGCCGCGCGTGCTGATTGCTAACTCGAACCTGGTCGGCCATTGGTCGAACTGGGAGAAGTTCAACGAACTCGAGCGCGCCGGGCTGATGATGTATGGGCAGATGACGGCCGGATCGTGGATTTACATCGGGTCGCAGGGGATCGTGCAGGGCACGTACGAGACGTTCGCGGCGGCGGGCGCGAAACATTTTGGCGGCGATCACTTTTCCGGTGATCTGGGCGGGAAGCTGATCGTTTCGGGCGGCATGGGCGGCATGGGCGGCGCGCAGCCGCTCGCGGCCACCATGAATGGGGCTGCGTTCCTCGGGATTGACGTCGATCCGGAGCGCATCAAGAAGCGCCTGAAGACAGGCTACTGCGATTTTCTGGTCACAACGCTCGACGAGGCGCTGCGCATTCTGAAGAACGCTGTGCGGAAGAAGGAGAACGTTTCGGTCGGGCTGGTGGGCAATTGCGCCGACATTATTCCTGAACTCGCCGAGCGCGGTGTGGTGCCGGACATTCTGACGGATCAGACTTCGGCGCACGATCCCCTGAACGGATACGTGCCGAACGGGATGACGCTCGAAGCGGCGCTGGAGCTGCGCAAGCGCGATCCGCAGGCGTATAAGGAGCGGTCGCTGGATGCGATTGCGCGGCACGTTGAGGGCATGCTGCGGCTGCAGAAGATGGGCGCGGTCACGTTCGACTACGGAAATAACATCCGGACGTTTGCGTTCCAGCGCGGCGTGAAGAATGCCTACGATTTTCCGGGATTTGTGCCGGCGTACATTCGTCCGCTGTTCTGCGAGGGGCGCGGGCCGTTCCGGTGGGTGGCGCTTTCGGGCGAGGCGGCGGATATTGCGGTCACCGACGATCTGGTTTTGGAGTTGTTCCCCGAGAATCGCAGCCTGCGGCGCTGGATTGAGCTGGCGCGCAAGCGGATCAAGTTTCAGGGACTGCCGGCGCGCATCTGCTGGCTCGGGTATGGCGAGCGAGCGCGGTTCGGGCTGGCGATCAACGATCTGGTGAAGAAAGGCACGATCAAGGCGCCGATTGTGATTGGACGCGATCACCTGGATTGTGGCTCGGTCGCGTCGCCATTCCGCGAGACGGAGAGCATGAAAGACGGCTCAGACGCGGTCGCCGACTGGCCGCTGCTGAATGCGCTGGTGAACACGGCAGCGGGGGCGTCATGGGTGTCGATCCACAACGGCGGCGGCGTGGGCATTGGCTACTCGCTGCACGCCGGGCAAGTCACGGTGGCTGACGGCACTGACATGATGGCGAAACGCATCGAGCGGGTGCTGACGACGGATCCGAGGATGGGGATTATCCGGCACGTGGACGCGGGGTATGAGGAGGCGAAGGAGTTCGCGGCTCGCGAGAACGTGCGAATTCCGATGGCAACTTAGCGCTGACTGTCGTCAATGAGCGGAAGGCTTTTCAGCAAAGCGCAAGGGACCTAGCGCGAGTTGTACGATTGGGTGCGGCCACGTCTCATAGTCGCTGAGGCCAGGTCCGACTGGGAGGATACTCGTCTTGTGAACTCCTTTACTGCCCGGAACGATCATCTCGGCATCAAGGAACAGTTTCCGCTTTAGGTTGTTGTGGATTTCGAGCATCATAGCCAGCCTATCTCCTCCTAAGTTCTGTTGCCAGAACTTGAACTCTACGTCAGCCTTCGCCGGGTCAGGCTGATACGCGAGGCTGGATATTTCGTCACCAGAAGTAGTGACATTGACTCCAAAGTGCTCATCGACGAAGAGGTAGATAACGTTCTCGAAGACGTATGGAACGCTCTCGAAGTGCTGCTCGTAGTAGTGCTTTCGGTCGGTGTGAAGCTTCAGCGTGAACGCACCGCGGAAGACAGGCGCGGGTGGGGAGTTCGTCTCTGCAGTCTGCGACAGAGCAAGTGCCGATAAGAAGAGGAATAGCAGGAATAGGCGGAGAGTCCTGCCGAGGTTCATAACTTGGGATTTTAGCACTGCACCACCAAACTGCTAGACTACTCTTACGTGTGATTGCTACGACCCGGCCTCGGCAACCAAGACCTCTGGTCCTAGTTAACATCGGCCAGCTTCTCACGCTGCGTTCCACAACTCTCCGACCCCGACGCGGTGCTTCCCTTTCCAAACTCGGGATCATTCAAGACGCCGCCGTTCTCTGCCTCGGCGGAAAGATCGTTTCTGTCGGCAAAACTGAAGATGCCCTGCGCGATCCGTGGCTGAAGAAGAATCGCAAGAAGGTCACAGAGATCGATTGCGGCGGGCGGGTTGTGCTGCCTGGATTTGTCGATTCGCATACGCACCCGGTGTTCACCGAGCCGCGGCTGGTGGATTTTGAGAAGCGCATCGCGGGGGCTAGCTACGAAGAAATTGCTGAAGCTGGCGGAGGAATCCGGTCGAGTCTTGAGGGTGTGCGTAAGGCGAGCAAGGCGGCATTGGCGGGAAAAGTGCTTGATGTGCTCGGCGAGATGGTGAGCCACGGCACGACGACGGTCGAGGCAAAGTCCGGATACGGCCTGTGCCTCGAGTCCGAACTGAAATCGCTGGAAGCAATCCGCGCCGCAGCACGGCAGTGGCCGGGAGCCGTGGTTCCGACGTTCTTGGGCGCCCATGTCGTTCCGCCCGAGTATCGCGGACGCTCGCGCGAATACGTCGATATCGTCTGCAAAAAGATGATCCCCGCTGTCGCCAAGGGCAAGCTGGCGCAGTTCGTAGATGTGTTTTGCGACCGCGGGGCGTTCAACGCAGAGGAGACGGCGCAGATTTTCGCGGCGGCTGGCGAGCATGGGCTGGCTGCCCGGGCGCACATGGGCCAGCTCAGCGAGACGCCGCTTGAGCCGTTCCTAAAATATCGGCCTGCATCGCTCGACCACATGGATCACGTCAACGACGCCGACCTCCCTGCACTGGTGGCCAGCGACACGGTTGCGACGCTAGTTCCGGGCGCAAACTACTTCCTCGGTCTATCGCAATATCCGAATGCGCGACGATTCATCGAGGCTGGCGTGGCGGTAGCGCTGGCTACGGACTACAATCCCGGCTCCTCGCCCACTCTGAGCATGCCGATGGCGATGTCGCTGGCGTGCACGCAAATGAAGATGTCGCCGGCGGAAGCGATTGCGGCGGCAACGATCAATGGAGCGTGGGCGCTGCGGCTCGCAGACCGCAAAGGCAGCATCGAACCCGGCAAGGATGCTGATTTGGCGGTGTTCGACGTGAAGGACTACCGGGAAATTCCCTACTGGTTCGGCGTGAACCGGTGCGCAGCGACGATCATTGGTGGAGCGGTTCACGCCTAGGGCAATCAAGAGGGGAAAGATGACCCCCGGGGATGCGAAGATACAGTGGAACGATTGTGTGTCGTTGAGGAACCCCGCGTGTGCTCGCTCCCGTACCAGTAAGCGCAAATTTGATCACGCTGAGGAAGAGTTCAATCGGGAACCTCGTCCGGCGCCTGCGACTGACTGCTAAATCTGCTTGAACTGCCTGTCAATCGAGCGTTCCGGAGCTCCCGAAGGCCAACGCTGATCGCCAGGCCGTCATTGAGCAGAGGGGTGTGAGGTTGCTATAATGCGAACGCCTCGAAAGGTCTGAAGCGCAGCGGTGAATTCCAGTTCCCGCGGTATCTGCTGGCGCAGCGCTGAGATACGACTCGGTTCGCGGCCGCGCAGTGCGCACCGGAAGTGGCCAGGTAGCTCAGGTGGTAGAGCGCAGCCCTGAAAAGGCTGGCGTCGGCGGTTCAACTCCGTCCCTGGCCACCATCATTCCAAAGGACTTAGCGGCACAGAGCCGGAATTTTTCCACCCATGATCCCACCCATGATTCTCACTGAACTCGTTCCGTGAGCAGGTGGATTCTGTCCCCCATCAGCTGTTCCAGAAACTTGCCTTGCGCATCCCGCATGGAGTCCATGTCGGACTGCGCATACAATTCCATGGTTGTGCCGAAATCCTCGTGGCGCAGCACACCCTGCACCGTCTTCGGATCCACTTTCAACTTCACCAGCGCCGCAGCCAGCGAATGGCGAAAGTTGTGAAACCCGAAGCGTCCCTTCCAGTCCGCTGGGATCACGCCAGCTGTGACGGCGGCTGGGCGGAGGTACTTCTGTACCATGATGGAGGCCGACAGCGGCTTCTTGCCTTTCAGCTTTACGCTCGGAAACACGAAGTCGCTGTCTTTTGCATACTTTGTTCGCTCGCGCCATGCTGAGGAGGAAGCCAGCCAGGAGAGGGTGCATGGGAACCGGAGCTTTCGATGCCTTGGACTTCGGTTCCTTGAACCTTCCCCACCCGGGATGACCGGGGAGCTTACCGACCCTAACTTTCTGCAACAGGGTGCGGCGGGTGATGCCCAAGAATCCCGCTGCGGTGTCGGGATCGACAAACGCTTCGAGCTTGGGACGTGTGTCCGCAGGGGCAATGGCATGGCTGGCTGACATGATCACCTCCGAGGTGTCGGGCTCAACCACTGTGGGCCAGCCGGGTGACGACTCTTTCAGGCTATAAAGCCCACAGGCGAACTCCGCATGCTTGGAGTGCTTTTATGTGCAAAATGAATTTCTGTCAAACGTCGGTCATTTGACTGGCACAATTCTCGGCTTGAGCCGTTCAGTGGCGTTTGCAGGATTTTCCGAGTTCGGTTACACCGTCTGGGCGGAGGTGTCATCGTAATGACGCGTACTCGGCCTACATCGACATGGGCGCGCCTGAAAACCTCGGTCCGGCACAACTCGAGCAACTGAGAACCTTGACGCGTGACCTCCCAGAAAGTGATCGTGTTGTCGAGGTCGGACCGGACGGTTGGTACAAGTTCTCGCTGACAATGCGCAGCAATGATATTGTACTGGTGACTCTGGGGAGGATCAGGAAGCAAGAGTCCCCCAGCGTTAATTGAAGGAGGCGGGTAATCTTTGAACCGTCGATCATTCCTGCTCGGTGGAGCATGCGCCTTCGCATTGACCGGAGTCGCCAAGGCCTTAGGAGCCTCGCCATTCTTTCGCGGAGAGGTCCCGGACGGGCCGTTTTTGCCGTTTTGGGAGTCTCTGAAGTCTTACCGCTGCCCGGAATGGTTCCGTGATGCGAAATTCGGAATCTGGGCGCACTGGAGTCCGCAATGCGTACCCGCACAAGGCGATTGGTACGCGCGCAATATGTACATTCAGGGATCGGCTCAATATGAGTACCATGTAAAGCATTTTGGCCACCCATCGCAGTTCGGATACAAGGACATCTGCGATCTCTGGAAAGCTGAAAAATGGGAGCCGGAGGCGCTCGTCAACTTGTACAAGCGCGCCGGAGCTGAGTATCTAGTTGCCCTAGCGACCCACCACGATAACTTCGATTGCTGGAACTCGAAGTATCAGCCATGGAACTGCGTCAATGTGGGCCCGAAGCGTGACATCGTGGGTACATGGGCCAAGGTCGCACGCGCCAATGGGTTGCGATTTGGCGTTAGTTATCACGGAACCCCGCATCGTGTTTGGGATGAATTCCTTCCCGTCCGATACAAAAGCGATAAGACCGGGCCCCTCGTAGGAGTTCCTTACGACGGCATGCAGACCACTGCCGACGGCAAAGGGAAATGGTGGGAGGGCATGGATCCTCAGTTGCTCAACGGCAAACCCCACGCAAAGAACACGCCCTGCCCTGAGTTCGTGCAACAGTTCCTCCTGCGCGTGCAGGATGTCATCGACAGCTATAATCCCGACATCTTGAATTTCGACGACGGGGTGCAGTTCATGTTCGATGACGGTGGCGAATGGGCTCCGGACTTGAAGGTATGGCTGGGAATCCCTGACCTCGCACCGCAAATCATGGCCTATTACTACAACAACAATATGAAGGTGCATGGCGGCCGCTTGGAAGGTGTGGTTGACCTGAAAGGCATTCCCGAGCCATTGTGGGGCACACTGACCCGCGACTTCGAATTCGGGATGGAAGAGAACCTGCAGGAGGAGCCCTGGCAAACAGAGGCCTGCATCGGGAACTGGCACTATAGCAGGGCTCTTTTCGAGAACCACGGGTACCAGAGAGCCTCCGCCATCATTCCGTTGTACGTGGACATCGTCAGCAAGAATGGAAATCTCCTGCTAAGCATTCCGCTCCCCGGGCATGGAGAGCCGGACAGCGATGAAATTTCTTTCCTGGATGAACTTGCCGAATGGCAGCGGGTGAATTCCGAAGCAATCAAGGGGACGCGGCCATGGAAGGTCTATGGCGAGGGGCCGTCGACAGAGGCGAAGAAGACGTCGACGTACCAGTTCTCGCAGCTCAGGTTCGATCACACAGACATACGATTCACTACGAAAGGTGAAGCGCTCTACGCGATCGCATTGAGCTGGCCAGCTGAAGGGAAGATTCTTGTCAAGTCGCTGGCCCAAGGCTCGGCAAATTATCCTAATCAAATTCGGAAGGTGGAACTTCTGGGGTCGACATCCGAGCTCACGTGGACGCGGGGAACACAGGGCCTCGAGATTCGAGTACCCGACGTTCCGCCTTGTAAGCACGCATTCTCTTTCCGGATCCTTCCGAGCTGACGTGAGCTTTGCGTGAAGCGCAACGCATTGCTTTGGCTTCAGCCCCAGGATACCCGCTGTGGTCGCATGAGCATTGTTGAAAGAGTTCCACGTCTGCGGCAAAGGACGTCACCTTGAAACGAACCTTCATCAGTATTGCCCTAGTCTTAACCAACGCAGTTCTTTTTGCACAGAGCGCAGATCAACATCCAGATTGGCCCGGGAAAGGGCAGCTTTTTGTCGGCACCTGCTACCAGCCAGTAGATCGGTTGCCCGAGCAGATCCGTCAAGACGTTGCCCTCATGAAGCAGGCGAGGTTCAAGATGGTTCGCATGGGCGACCTTTCCTGGGATGCCTTCGAGCCATCCGAAGGGCAGTTTGAATTCGCCTGGTTCGACGAGATATTGGATCAAATGAATCAGGCGGGCATAAAGGTCATTCTTGATATCGGGGGATCGCCGGCGCCCATCTGGCTTCATCATAAGTACCCCTCGGTGAACATCGTCGATGAGCACGGCGCGGTCGTGTACCCGGCCGAGCGCTACATGGACGATGTCAGCGACCCGGCGTACCGCGAGCAGCTGATTCGTTTTGCCGACGAATTAACCCGCCACTATGCTCACCATCCTGCTCTCGCCGCCATCGGCTACAACAACGAGATTGGCGATGGAGTAATGTCGTACTCCGAAGCCGACCGCCAGCGATTCATCGAATGGTTGAAGAAAAAGTACGGAACTATCGAAAACCTGAACAAGGCCTGGGCTACGCAACGCTGGTCGAGGCATTTGAATTCGTTTGACGAAGTGCAGTTGCCGTACGCGGACGGGCCTTCTCCACCAGAACGTTATCTTGACCTGCGGCGCTATTGGTCCGATGTGACGATCTCGGTCCTTGAAGGCCTGGAGAAAGTGCGGCAACGCAACGTTCCCAATCTGCCGGCAGTTTCCAACCTTTGGGACACGGCTTGGCGGAGGGGATTTGACTACCTGGGCTCCTACAAGAAATATGTGAGCTACGGAGCCGAAGGGTTCTACCCGGCGAATCCGCTGAACGTCACGCTCGGTGCGTTGCTCGTGAAGGGCGATCTTTCGACGCCACTGTGGTTCAATGAATTCACCAGCGGCGGCGGAGGCATGTACGGCGGCCCCAATGGCATCATTCGCATGTGGGCCTATCTGGCGCTGATCGATTACGGCCAAACGCTCCTGGCGTGGACTTTCAATACGCATCGCGGCGGTGAAGAGCAGGCGCTCTTTGGGCTGCTCGATCACGACGGCACGCCTTCCTGGAAATACGAAGAATACAAGCGGATCGCGAGCGAATTTGCCAAACTCCAACATCTGGGCTTTCCGCGTTACCGTACGCCGGATGTAGCAATCGCATACTCGTTTGAAAGTAACATCTCGTCGCATCCGCCGGGGCCGAGCAACACAGTTCGCCAGTACTTCGCGGTAGGCTATGGCGAGCAGGTCGAAAGTGCTCTGCAACCGTTTTTTGAAGACAACATTGATGCGGCAATCGTCAATATCGGCCACAGCTCTCTCGACAGCTACAAACTGGTGGTTGTGCCCGCGGACTACCTGATGGACATTGCCAGCGCTGAGGCAATCCGGAACTACGTCCACAACGGCGGCACGGTCATTATGACCGCGATGTCAGCAAAGGTAGATGAGACCAATCAGTGGTTTGACACACCGATGCCCGGGCGTTTGAGCGATGTGTTCGGGCTTCGCACGGAAGAGTTCTACCGGCCGAGCACGCCCCCGGAGATCAGCCTGAACGGCAAGACAGAGAAGGCGAGCATTGCCTTCTATGAGGTACTCGAACCACGTACTGCGAAGGCGATGGCGATGTTCACGAACACGCCGGAAAAGTCGCCCGCCATCACAGTCAACAACTATGGCAAGGGGCGCGCCATCTATGTCGCCGTTCCCGCGCAGATGACAGTGCTAGCTCCGCTGGTGCGAAGTTTGTATAAGGAGCTCGGCATCGAAAGGGGACCTGAGACACCCGCTGGAGTCTACGCGCGTGTAGTTGAAGGGAGAACGCTGTACGTCAATACGACAGGCGAAGAAAAGAGCGTGCCTATACGCGGGAAGAAGAAGGGGATCGTTAGTGGTACTTCATACGAAAACATCATCCGGCTCAAGCCATACGATGCAGACTTGGTGGAATAAGAAATGGCCTGTTAGGCCTCAAGCATCTCAGCACTCATCGCGGGCAGCGGAGACCTCAGCCAGTGATCGGCATAGGCATCAACCTCAAGGCCGATTTGGGTTGGGCTTTGCCAAGGAAATGAAAATTGCCTCAGGCACGCCGCCACTGGGGCTTGGAGAATCTCATGTCAGTCATCACACGACGCCGCTTTGTCCAGAACGCTTCGTTTCTCTCCGCAGCTCTTGCGGTGGCGCCTCACGCCAACCTGGCCGTGGCGCAGTCCGCCACTGCTACATACCGCAACCCAATTATGGGCGGCGACCATCCCGATGCCAGCCCCATCCGCGTCGGTGACGATTTCTACCTCACGCACTCCAGCTTCGACTACGCTCCTGGGTTGCTGATCTGGCACTCGCGCGACCTGATCAACTGGTGCCCGGTGGCCGCCGCGCTCCATCGCTACCATGGCAGCGTATGGGCCCCATATCTCTGTGAGTATCAGAAGCGCTTTTACATCTATTTCCCGGCCGACAACCGCCTGCGCGTGGTCCACGCGGATCACCCGACCGGGCCATGGAGCGAGCCCGTTGATCTCGGCATCAACGCGATAGATCCGGCGCACATCGCGGAGAATGGCCGACGCTTTCTGTACATGGCAGGAGGACAAATGGCGGAGTTGGCTGATGACGGCCTGGCAGTCAAAGTCGCCCCGCGCGTTGTGTTCGAACCGTGGCCCGTGCCCTCCAGCATCCGCATAGAGTGTACGTGCCTCGAAGCGCCGAAGTTGCTTGAGCGCAACGGCTACTACTACCTCACCGTTGCCGAGGGAGGCACGGCCGGTCCAGCCACCAGCCACGCCGTCGTCAGCGCGCGCAGCCGCCATGCTGAAGGCCCGTGGGAACTCTCGCCTTACAATCCGGTGGTACACACGGCCTCGCGGGACGACCGTTGGGCAAGCGTGGGCCACGGGCGTCTCGTCGATACTCCTGGCGGAAAGTGGTACATGACGGTTCATTCTTATGAGAACGGCTATCGCGCTCTTGGCCGCCAGTTGCTCCTACTCCCCGTCGAGTGGACGGCCGACGGCTGGTATCGCGTGCCGAATGGGATCACGACAGAGTCGACCATTCCGGTGCCGGTTTCCGGTGCGACGCAACAGGCGTTCATCGATCCTTCGGATGACTTCACCAGCGCGGAACTTGGGCTGCAATGGGGCTTCTGGAGGGAATACGATCCGTCCCGCTTCACCGTCGGAAATGGTGCCCTTACCTTGGCAGCACGCGGCAAGTCTCTTGCCGATACTTCAGTCCTAACCACTCCCGTGGGAGGACACTCGTACACGGTCGAGGTCGACATTGAAATCGAGCCTGGTTGCGAATCCGGGTTGCTGCTCTTCTACAACCCCGATCACGCCACTGGGATTTTCCTGGACTCCGAAGGTGTGGGCGTGAGGATATCCACCGGCTACATACCGAGCCGCCAGCAGAAGGGCGCCACGCGCGCCACGTTGCGTGTGGTTAACGACCGGCAAGAAGTGGACTTTTACTTCCGCATACCAGGCAAACCCTGGCAGCGCACACAGGAGTCCACGGAAATCTCGGGGATGCATCACAACGTGCTTGGAGGCTTTCTTGATGTGCGGCCGGCTGTCTACGCCTGCGGCTCAGGAAAAGCGACACTCCGCAATTTCCGGTATTGGCCAAAGGTGAATGCGCCAGTGTAGCCGGTTGCCCGCAAAGGCGGATCAACAGTCATTTGGTTTCTGGAGTGGGATCGAGCGTCCCGCAACTCCGGGACGACTCAATGTTCTGGGTAGTCTCGAACTCGTGATACAGGCTCCACAAGTGCAGCCTAACCCAAGGATGATTCTTGCCATGGAAAATTCAGCTCAGCAGGTCTCATGGAAATCTCTAGCGTTACGGTTAGTTGTCTTACTTATCGTTCTCAGCTCGCTTAGCCTTGCCGCAGCAAACAGTGCTCGGCGGATTCCGGTCATGTCCGTGCACAAGGACAGTGACGGCGTCACTCTCAAAATGAATCCGGGTGTCCTGAAGCTGCAGGTGTTTTCGCCTGATGTGATTCGCATTGTGTATGCAGCCGGAGATGCACTCCCCTCGAAAACGAGCCTGGCAGTGATCGGTAAGCCGGGCCAGGTCGCGTGGAAACTCGCGGATACCAAATCCGCAGTGCGTTTGCTCACCAGCGAAGTCGAGGTCCGTGTAGATCGCGCCACGGGTGCAGTCGTTTTTTTTGACAAGAAGGGCACCCCTGTTCTGGCAGAACCGGCTGGAGGTGGCAAATCGCTGACACCAAATCGAGTGGGTGAATTGGAGACGCTGCGAAGCCAGCAATCGTTCGCTCTGCCAACCGATGAGGCCATCTACGGACTTGGTCAGCATCAGGAGGGCCTAATGAACTATCAGGGAGCGAGCGTGCGGTTGCTGCAAGCGAACCGCGAAGTCGGCGTCCCGATGCTGGTTTCCAGCCGCGGCTACGGCGTGCTCTGGGATAATCCGGCAGTGACTGTAGTGAATGTAGGCGCGACTGAAGCAGAAGTTGTTCCGTCCGAGTTGCTCTTTTCCGACGACGGCCAGCCCGGTGGCTTGAGTGCATCGTATTTCAAGGGCGAGAATTTCGACGAACTGGTACAGAAGCGCACCGATCCGCAGGTGGATTTCGATTGGTCTGACACGGCTCCAGCCAACCTGCCCCATGACCACTACAGCGCGCGCTGGAGCGGATTTCTGCAAGCCGAGGAGGCAGGCGAATACACCCTGTTGACCACATCGGACGATGGCGTGCGCGTCTGGGTGGACGACAATCTCGTAGCCAACGACTGGAGCCAGCACGGCCCAGAGACGCTGGTCTCGAAAATCAAGTTTGAGGCGAATAGCCGCCATCGGATTCGTGTGGAGTACTACCAGAGCGAAGGCGGCGCGGTGGTCCAGTTAACGTGGCGCAAGCCGCCGCAGCCCGAAACACCTCTGACCTGGAACTCGGAAGCCAGCGACTCCATCGACTACTACTTCATGTATGGGCCTGCGATTGACAAGGTGATTGCGTCCTATCGCCGGCTCACGGGCGCTGCTCCCATGTTCGGCAAGTGGGCCTGGGGTTTCTGGCAGTGCCGAGAGCGTTACAAGTCGCAGCAGGAATTGCTGGACGTGGTGGCTCGATATCGCACCATGCACGTTCCCATCGACGGAATCATTCAGGACTGGCAATACTGGAACCCGCATCCCTGGGGCTCGCACCAGTTCGATGAGAACCGCTATCCCGATCCAGTGAAGTTGATGAGCGATCTGCATGCCCAGAATGTTCACATGATCATTTCCGTATGGCCGAAGTTCGATGTAGACAGTCCCAATGCCGAAGAACTGCGCAAAGCGGGAGGACTTTATTCCCAGGTGTTGCCGTATGTCTATCCACCGGGCCGCGGACAATGGTACGACCCCTTCAACCCGGAGGCACGCAAAATCTACTGGCAACAAGTCTCGAAGCAGTTGTTTGCCAAAGGCCTTGATGGCTGGTGGCTTGACGCCAGCGAACCAGAGCTGAGTGGCCGCTGGGGAGAGTTTCGCAGTTTCAAGACAGCTGCCGGTCCGGGAGCGCAGGTGTTCAACGCGTACCCTTTGATGCACACCACCACTCTTTACGAAGGGCAGCGCGCGCAGACTTCCAACAAGCGGGTGTTCATCCTCACACGATCGGCCTACGCCGGACAGCAACGGAACGCTGCTGTGACGTGGTCCGGGGACATCGGCGGCACGTGGGAGGTATTTCGAAATCAAATTCCCGCGGGTCTGAATTTTTCGTTGAGCGGGATTCCTTACTGGAACACCGACACCGGCGGATTTTTCGGCGGAGATCCGGCTGATCCCACATATGCGGAACTCTATACGCGCTGGTTTCAGTTCAGCGCCTTCTGCCCGATGTTTCGCGTGCACGGCAGTGGTCTGCCGAAGGAGATCTGGCGTTTCGACGAGGCCACAGAGAGAATTCTGGCGAATTACGAGGAACTCCGGTACCACTTGCTTCCTTACATCTATTCCACTTCCTGGAGAGTCACGAATGAAGGCTACTCCATGCTGCGCGGGCTGATCATGGATTTCCGCGAGGATGCGAAGGTGTACAACATCCCGGATCAATACATGTTTGGCCCTGCGCTCATGGTTGCACCGGTGACCAAGTCCGGCGCGTCGAGCCGCAGCGTATATCTCCCGGGTGGTACAAGCTGGATTGATTTCTGGACAGCGAAGATCTACACCGGAGGGGCCATGGTTGATGCTGCCGCGCCGATTGCGACTGTTCCGCTGTTCGTGCGTGCTGGCAGCATTGTTCCCTACGGTCCGACCGTCCAATACGCGATGGAAAAGAATGATCCCATTGAGTTGCGTGTCTACCCGGGTGCTGATGGAGGGTTCACGCTGTACGAAGATGAAGGCGACAACTACAACTATGAGAAGGGGGCGCATTCAACGATTCCGATTCGCTGGAACGATTCAACCAGGACCCTCACGATCGAAAGACGGACAGGGAGTTTTGCCGGAATGCTGAAGGAACACATTTTCCGCATCGTGTACGTCTCACCAAACCACGGTGCGGGTGTTTCACTAACCAGCACAGAGGACCGGCTTGTCCACTATCGTGGGCAGCCAGTGAGCGTTCATCTGCCAAAGTAGAAGAACGGAGTCAGCTTCGGCTCCAGCCTTTGTTTGCGATGCGACCCGTGCCTTCGCGCAGAGTAACCAACTGATCCACGGACAAGCCCTTATACGTTTCGTGCGGGCCACTCGGCCAGAAGACCTCAAGGTCTACCGACGTGACCGCGCCAAGGCCAAAATGCAGCCGGGGATCATTGCAGGAGTAGTAGCTGCACTGACTGACAACCGCCTGCACTTGCTTCTTGCCACCGTAATGCGCGATCACGCGGGCGCCGATGGCGCTGCGATTGGACTTCACGCCTTCCAGTTTTACTTTGATCCAGTGCTGTTTCGCGTCCACATCATTGCGCAACAGCGACGGCGGCTCATTCATGTTCATGATCAGGATGTCCACGTCGCCATCGTTATCGAAGTCTCCGAAGGCACAGCCACGGCTGCTGTGCGGGGCCGAGACACCAGGCCCGCCCTGGGTTTGCAGCTCTTCAAACACCCCATTCCCAAGGTTGCGAAACAGAACTCGCGGCGTCCTGTAGGGGTACTGTGGGAATTTCCGCTCGGCTTCGGGATACACGTTCCCTGTAACAATGAAGACGTCCGGATATCCGTCGTTGTCGAGATCGGCGAGTCCAGTGCCCCAGTTCGTATACCGGGTCTCAACACCCACTTTTGCCAGGTGGGTGACGTCTTCAAAATTGCCCTTGTCGTCGCCGCTGTAAAGGGCTGGGGTGTCGCCCGTAAAGTGAGTTTTGAAAAGATCGAGGTGGCCGTCAAGGTTGTAATCGCCGATGCCGACCCCCATGCCTGCTTGTTCCATGCCATCGCCACTCAGAGCGACCCCGCGTATCAAACCCTCCTCACGAAAGGTGCCGTCACGATTGTTCATGTAGAGAAGGCTGGGAGTGGAATCACAAGCCACGAAGATGTCAGTCCAGCCATCTTCGTCAAAGTCCGCCGTGACCACCGTCATGCCGTAGCCCTCGGTAGCATTGAGGATTCCGGCTTGCTTGGTCACATCTCTAAACGTTCCATCGCCGTTATTGTGATAAAGGAGGTGCCTGCCGGTTGGTAATCCTCGTGGACCGCAATTGACGGGAATTCCTTTCCAACTGCACGTCGAATTCTCGCCCGGTTTCGGGGTATGCTCCAAATCAAAACGGATGTAATTCGAGACGAAGAGATCGAGGTGACCATCCCGGTCATAGTCCAAAAACGCACAGCCTGCGCCCCAACGCGGCGGGCCTTCTTGCCATAGGCCGGCCTGCTTGGTCACATCGGTAAACGTCCCGTCGCCATTGTTGCGGTAGAGGCGGTTCTGTCCAAAGTACGTGCAAAAAATGTCGTCGAAGCCGTCGTTGTTATAGTCGGCGATGCAAACACCATTGGCCCATCCCACCGCTCTCAGGCCGGCTTTGTCGGTGACATCGGTGAAGGCGCCGTCGCGGTTGTTCTTGTAGAGGCGGTTGGTCGCCTCGGGTGGGTCCCCGTCGAGCCGCGTACCGGAGAGCAGAAAGACGTCCATCCAGCCGTCATTGTCGTAATCGATGAATGCACAACCGCACCCGTTGGCTTCCAGAATGTACTTCTTGTTTTCAACTCCCCCATAGATGACCGGCGCGCGGAGGCCGGCAGCTTCGGCGATATCTTCAAAGTGGGCATGAAATGGCCGCCCCGACGCCGGCGGAGCCGTCTGGGGTTTTAGATCGCGCGAGGCGATGCCTTGCGCGAGAGAATACTGAACGCCCGCGCAAAGAGAGGCCAGAACAAAGGAGCGACGCGTGATCGACATGACAGGCCAGTGATCTCCCCAAACTCTTCTCAGTGCGGCGCAGCAGAACTCGAGCAACACGACGCTGCACAACCGAGCACAGTCTGACTTGAAAGTGGAAACGCCATTCTATCCCGAGACCAGGCAAGCCATGTGCAGACGAGGGAACTCAACCTGCAAGCTCCCGTCCGCGACCGTAACCGTGATGCCGAGGTTCGTCGGATAAAGCAGCTTGGCATCGGCGGACGCCCAGGGAACCTTCGTGACCGCCCCGCCATCAATCCTCCAGACACCTAGCACGGTCTGCTCAGGAGATCGCATCCCCAAAGCGAGTGGCGCTTTGCGATCGGTGACATCTGATGTCGCGAGCGGATAGAAAGGTACCCACGTGGGGATGTGCTTACGGAGCACTTCCTTATAAATGCGGATGCCCTCGGCCACTTGCGCCAGCACCTGTGGCGCAATGGAATCGAGCCGCCCGCTTTGGTGAATGCGGCACAGCATAGCCGTAACCATGTTGAAACTGGCTTGATCCGCGTCAGCGTTGGCCAACGGGTAAGTCCAGATTCCGAGTTGTTCCGGTAACACCGCGGCGGATGCACCCACCAGGATGGCCGGCACCTTCAAGTAGTTTTCCTGGTCCGTCATAGACTGCATTTGCAGGCGGCTTAGCATAGCGTAGTCCATCCGCCCGCCCCCGCTCCCGCAGTTCTCGATGATCAGGTCGGGATATTTTCTGACAATCTCTTCCAGCCACGCCAGGTGGGCGCGGTTATGTTCGAGAAGTCCTTGCCCAAAGCTATCTGCATCAATCTCGGTACCTTGCAGCGAGTCGACGTTGTAGTCCATCTTGATGTAGCCGACGCCGTAGTCGTTCACGACTCTTGCGAGAACCTGGTCGAGATAGGCACGCACTTCAGGATTGCGGAAATCGAGCAGGAGGCGCGAGTTCTTGAAGACTCGTTTGCCATGCCGCATCAGGAACCAATGGTCAGGCTTCTTCGCCAGCTCCGACTTTGCTCCGGCCACCTCCGGTTCCAGCCATACGCCCGGAACCATGCCGGCCTGTTTGATCTGATCGAGCAGGAACTTGAATCCACGCGGCCAGCGGGTGGTCGAAGGCTGCCAGGCGCCGATCGTCTGACTCCAGTCTTCGTTCGCCTCAGCGTACCATCCAGCATCGATGACGTAGTATTCGCAACCCGCCTTGGCCGCAGCGGCGATGAGAGGCAACTCCTTGGCTTCTGTCGGATCGCCCCACAGGCAGTTCATGTAGTCGTTGAAAATCACGGGGCATCGCGAGTTAGCCTTGTGAGGTTTGACACATGCCGCGCGCCGGTATCGGGTCAAGGCCGCGACCGCATCGCCAAACTCCCCACGTACGCACCCGATCGCCACCGGAACTGTCTCGTACGTTTCTCCGGGCCTCAGATTCTTCCAGGCGGCAGAATGCAGATCGTCCGGGCCGCCGAGATAAGCGTAGACATCGTCGGCGTAGTTGTCGCGAGCCGAGACGTTGGAGATTTCCCAATACCAGGATCCATTGTGTTCGATCTGCCAGAACCAGGTCAGGCCGAGGTTCTGGTTTTCAACCATTGCCATCGGTAGGTACCGTTCCGTGGACCAACTGCCCACACTGCCGGCCTGGGCTTGCGACCAACTGGTACGCTCGTTCTCTACAAACCCCATCTCCGAAGGACGGAGCGTGTGCCATTGCCCCTCGGCCATCCAGCTGTTCACGGCAATATGGATGCGAAGCTCACGATCATAGTTTTGAGGGTCAGCGAGTCCGTGAAGCATCGCCGAACTCAGAAACTCGATGCCCACGGGTAACGTCCCGACGTTAGTGACCCTTGCGTAACGGCGGACCACGGGGACCCCATCAAAAGATTCATAGACAGATTCCACCTTCAGTCGCAGCGCGGGGTCGTTGTGCATGCACACCAGGCGTTTGCCTGTCGGAGTGGCTTCCTCACGTTTGCCGGTAAAGATCAGTCGAGCACCGGGCTGACCCATTCCAGATTTCATGCCCTGATCGGGAGAATTCTCGCCGCTGCAGTGAAGTGCAACTTCCACGCCGGAGGAGTTGGGAACCTCTGGCATCGCAGTGCCGAGAGGAAGGAGACGTCTTTGCCGCAGTTTCCCAGCGATCACATCGAATGAAAACACGAGGTCCGCGGTCTGCCACTGAAACGGAACAGCAGTACCTGCGGGAGAGTCACGACCGGAAAGGCGCGGAGCAAAGGCGCCGAATGCAGCCATCCCCGTGGACACAATAAACATCCGTCGATCGATGGACATATCGAGCCTCCAGTTATCGATAACTGGAGCGAGACTGTCAAATCACAGTGGCGTTGTCAACAGGGAACTTCTCGGCAGAGTGTCGGCACATCCCCTCTGCCGAACATTCGCGAGCGTGGGTTCGAGTTCTGGCGGAGATCCTAGTACGAACGGGAGACCCCCCCGTTCTGCCGGGTGGCAGTAGTAGTTGGACAGTTCCGGGAGTCCATTGCGGGAAACTCCCCAGCGTGAGCCGTTCAAGCACACGAAAGGGAATTTCGCGATGGACAAGATGGAAAGCCTAAGCCATCCCAGTCCCCGGCTAACTACGCTTATGTCCTCCACGTGAGATTCGGTCGTTAGATTGAAGGAGGGAGGTCCAGACGAATCATGGACTACCAGTAGTACGCCGCAACCACAGTCGGCGACTTGGGTATATCGTTCAGGACATCGGTGTGGAGCACGAGCTGCAGGCTCTTCCGACTCCAGTCCTTAGGGGCGTTCTTTACGAAATCAGTGATCAACTGCGGATTGGTGGCGAAATCACCGGCGGCCCGAGTACCTGAATGGTTGAGTCCGGCGATCGTCACGATCACGGCTCCTGTCTTCGAGTCCAGGATACGCGAGATAATGGCGTAGTCTTCGCTGACCCTCCCATCGGTAGTTTTGGGCCACCAAGAGCGCGATCGGTCGACTCTGTCTTGAACATGCATTTCAGGCGAATCCCCTGAATCAAACACAAATCGCAGATTATCTGTCATGTTGAGGGTCCAGCTGTTGTTAAACGCCCCAATCAAGATGGCCGACCCCTGACGCAAATCTCCGAAGGAAAGATCACTGCCGAAGCGCAAATCGTAGGCATGACGGCGTGAGGTAAGAAGGGATGCAACCTGTGCAGTAGCCGAAGCGTCGCCGATCGTCAAGTATGTGTCCTTCATCGGGAAGAAATCGCCGACGGTGAAGTTCTTCAGCTGCTCGATCGGAACAGCCGTTTGAAGGTTTGGAGTTGCGTCCTGTCTGCGCAGGTGTGTGCTCTTGTACCTGCCCAGAGCCTGTTGCGATAAGAGATAGACGGGATTGCTGCCTGTACACACCAGCACAGGCCTTGAGGTTCGCAGCGCGGGTTCCCAGAATAGGTCAAAGGCCGTTTTCGCAGGGGAAGCGGTGCGAGCAACCACCAGTCCGATGAGCGCAGTTGCAGCGGCTGAGGCGAGCAAAATGAGTGCCCAGAACCGCTTTCGTCTTCGAGGACGGGCAGGCGAAACTACCTCGTCTGGCTTGCCCAGAAGAACCGGTTCTGTGCGCGTGTGAACGGCCGAGGGTACAGCACCCTGAGGGGGAAGTGCATCCCAGGGGTAGAAGTGAGCTTTGTACGATCCTGTCGGAATCTCAATTCTCCAACTGCCGGGTGTGTTCTGCTGCGCCTGATAATACTGCGCCAACCGCTTTCTGACGTCGGCAGCGCGAAGCCGCACGACCGGGTCCTCGGCAGTGTCGTAGTCCGGAGCCCGCCCGAACACTTCAATTCCGATGGCACGTTCACGCAGCGAGTCATCGGAGCCAGCGAGGCTATGCTGAACGATGTAGCGGAACAGGCCTTGGCATTGGCGACTCGTTCGAAAAGGGGCACTGCACAAAATGTCTTCCAGCAATTCTTCGATTTGGGATCGAGCCACAAGCGGAACAGGATGGAGCAGCGAGTTGTGCTGAGTGGCCATAGAAGAACCCACGGTCTTTTCGCGCTGGGGCGAGAAGTGACAGTATGTTACCGCTAAAGGTATCGATTTTCCAGAAATTTGTCCGTCTTCGTAACCGACACACCGACAAGGAGTTGTGCGCTGATGGGTCGGTAATCTACCGCAGCCAACCTGGACAAGCGGGCGGTTTCGGCATATTGGTTCCACCCTGACGCCCTGAAGCGCCCGAGTATTCGTCTAGCTCGGTGAACTCGCGAGCGCTTCGTTGGCGGCAACCAAGGAGCCTTCGCAATGTCCAAACTTCGGAGCCTTTCCCTGCTTCTGTTGGTAGCTGTCTCAGCGTTCCTGATCGGTACAGCCGTGCCCTTTGTTCAGGGTCAGACGCTCGCATCCACCGCCGCGTTTTCCGGGTCGGTTTCGGACCCCTCCGGTGCTCGGGTGCGGAATGCGACTGTCACCTTAACCAGCGCGGAGAAGGGGATCACGCGCACGTTTAAGACGGATGCGGAAGGCAATTTCTCTTTCGCGCTGCTGCCGGCGGGAACCTATGTCCTGAAGGTCGAGGCCACAGGTTTCAAGACTTCCAGGCAGGAAGGGCTCACGCTTGCAGTCGGTCAGTCCGCCAGTCAAAACGTGACGTTGACTATAGGGTCGTCCGAGCAAATCGAAGTGGTGGCTGTTGCACCTCTGCTCAACGTGGAGAACGCAAATCTGGGCGCTGAGATTTCGACTAAGCAGGTGACCGAGTTGCCGCTCAATCTCCGTAACGTATTCAACTTCGTACAGTTAAACTCATCGGTCAACAATCTGTCCCAACAGCAGATCCTTCAAGGTGGCGGGGGCCAAGGCACGGCCGACCAGGATGTCTCATTCTTCAACTTTGGCGGCGGCTATTTTGGAACCACCGCGTTTCTTCTGGACGGATCCTGGGATACAAGCACTGGTTGGGGTGGAGTTATTTATGTTCCTTCTCCGGACAATGTCCAGGAGTTCAAGGTGCAGCAGAACTCATTCACCGCCCAATACGGCTGGAGCACCGGGAATGTGATCAATGTGGTCACCAAGTCCGGCGGCAGCAATCTGCACGGCGATGTTTATGAATACATGCGCAATGGCGCCCTGGATGCAAACTACTACTTCAACAAAGCTAAAGCGGAAGTAACGCCACGTCCCAATACGCATCGCAACCAATTCGGAGTTTCAGTTGGCGGGCCCGTGTACATTCCGGGTATTTACAAACAGCGAAGCAAGACATTCTTTTTCTTCAACTACGAAGGCCATCGCGAGAACGACCCGGTTCCTCCGCCAGTCGGTATCGTCCCGATCCCCGCGTTTCGCACGGGCGACTTTTCGTCGGTGCTGGGTTCCCAAATCGGAACCGACGCTTTGTGCAGGCCAATTCTCGCTGGACAAATTTACGATCCATATAGCACTCACCAAGTCACCGCGACGTGTGGGCCAAACACCGGAAATACAGTGTTCATTCGTGACCCCATTGCGGGAAACAACCTTGCCAATTCCATCAACGGTATCGATGCTGTCGGCCTGAAGTTGGTTAACTACTATCCTGCGCCAGTCCCCGGCTTGAGCGGCGGGTTCAATTGGACTGCCAGCGGCCTCGCTGCTAACAACTCAAACGAGTACAGCGGGCGCGTTGACCACAACTTCAACGAAGCGACCCGGCTCTATGGAAGATTCTCGCGCAAGACAGAATTCAAAGATCAGAGTCCGGCCTATTTCGGGAACAGCAATCCCGCCGGGCCCGGACAGAGAAACCCGAATAACCGGTGGGACGTGGCGGTGGGTGTCAGTCGTGTCTTCAGTCCAACCTTCACTATGAGCCTGAATTTGGGCGGAACGAAGTGGGTTGAAGGCAACATTATGCAAAGTGCGGGGTTCAAGGCCTCGTCCCTTGGCTTGCCAAGCTTCATTGATACAGCCTCAGCTCAGTTCCCGGTGATTAATGCAGGATCATATCTCAGCTTGGGCCCGCTAGCCGGGGCAGGAACAGCCACATTCCCTCGCAGCGCTGAGAGCGGTTCCGTGGATTTAGTGAAGGTGCGCGGGAAACACCAGTTGTCATTCGGGTACATGGGCGTCGCGATTGATGAGAACGGCGGTCGAATCGTTCCCACAACCTTCAACTTTACCAGTGCGTTTACCGCGGGGCCGGATCCTTCGAATCCAACCACAGGCACCGGCGATTCCATCGCATCCATGCTGCTCGGCTCGCCGGCTAGTGGCGGTACCGGACAGTACGTTAGTAATGTCGCACGTACTTGGCTCCACGGCCTGTATTTGCAGGATGATTGGAAAGCTACACGGAAGCTAACGCTGAATCTCGGCCTGCGCTGGGAAGTCCAGAAGCCCATGACGGATCGCCACAACCGTTTGTTTACTTTTGACTACAATGCGGTCAACCCCGCCTGCACGGCAGCTGGTCTAGATTGCACGGGTATAGTCAAATTTGCGAGTTCGGGCGATCGAGGTCAGTACGATACCAACCTCAAACATTTCGCGCCGCGAATTGGGTTTGCCTATCAACTGATGCCAAAGCTCGTCATGCGCGGAGGCTATGGCATTTTCTTTCCCAACCAGTACCTCAACTCGCCGCAGATTGCCGGATATAACTCGAACACGCCATATGTTGCGTCGCTCAATGGTGGGATCTCGCCCTGCGACGGGTGTTCGCTCAGCAACGCATTTCCCGATGGCCCCGTTCCCATCACGGGCAACTCACTGGGTGCTTTGACCAACGTAGGATTTAGCACGGGTGCCGTTAATCCCCAACGTAAAACGTACTATGACCAGCAGTGGATGTATGGAGTCCAATACGCGCCCACGCCACACGACGTGATTGACATTACCTACGTGGGGAATCACAACGTGCACACGCTGGCGGGCAGCCTGAACCTCAATCAGTTGGATCCCAAGTACTTCTCGATGGGAAGTGCCCTGCTTGACCCGGTTGCAAATCCCTTCGCCGGCATAATCACGTCGAGCGGTTGTGGCCTTGATCAGCCCACCGTTGCGGCGGGACAATTGCTCAGGCCGCACCCGGAATTCTGCGATATCAATGAGGTCGATCCGCCGGCAGGCGGTTCGCATTACAATGCCTTGGACGTGAACTATACGCACCGGTTCTCGGGGGGGCTCACGTTATTGGCGTCCTACACGTTCTCGAAATTCCTCGACAACGTTGGCGGACCTGAGACCTGGGCCAATGCCTCCTCTAACTTTTCGGAAAACATCCGCAACGTCTACAACTTGGCGGCTGAGAAATCAGTAGACGCGACAGACACGCCACACAGCTTCGTGTTGAGCTACGTGTATGAGCTTCCGGTTGGCAAAGGGAAGAAGTATGCGTCGGGAATGAATAGGGTGCTGAATGCCATCGTCGGGGACTGGCAAACCTCGGGTGTAGCGACGTTCAAGAGCGGATTCCCGCTGACAATTACTTCGGGCGGCACCGCTCCTAATCCATTCGGCGTGGGCCAACACGTGAACATCGTCGGCGATTATCGCCTGGCACATCAAAGCCGCACCGCATGGTTCAACACCGCAGCCTTCATAGATGCACCAAAATTCGACCTGGGCAATGCGCCGCGTTACTTCTCTGATCTGCGTGCTCCGGGCTACAACAACTGGGACATCAGTATTCAAAAGTATTTCCCAGTTCATGAAAGCGTTCGTTTCCAGTTCCGTTTGGATATGTATAACGCTTTCAACCATACCAACTTCTATGCACCCAATACCTTTAATGGCGGGGGGGCATTTGGAACCATAGGTTCATCCTTTTCGCCCCGGCAGATGCAGGCAGCTCTCAAGCTGTACTGGTGATGCGTGCGGAAGGCCTTGCCCCATGTTGTCGTCTGTTCTTTGATGTTGTGTCTTTCGCCGGGCTTCGCGTACTCGCAACAGCCCGGGCAGTTTGAGTTGCTCCTGACCTCGGCGCAACAAGCCCAGGTCAGGGGTGACTTTCAAGCGGCTGCCGATTTCTACCGGAAAGCTTCAGCACTCCATCCTGAAATCGCTGAACTAAAGGCAAACCTCGGTTTGATGTGCTACCAGACGGGGAAAGATGAGCAAGCCATCGAGGCTTTCCGTCAAGCGATTCATTTGAAGCCGGGCTTATTTGTTCCAAATCTGTTTCTGGGACTGGATTTTCTGAAGCTGAAGCGGTCTAAGGAGGCGATTCCGTACCTCAAACGAGCTGCTCTTACGCGGCCTATGGATCCCCAGGCGCAACTGGCTCTTGGCGAGGCCTACGCGGCCAGTGGAAAGACGCGCTTGGCAACGGTCGCGTATGCGCGCGCGTCCCAACTTGACCCCAGAAACGCAGACGTCTGGTATCACCTCGGCGTGAGCTATCTGGAACAGGTGGAAGCCGATGCTCGCATCCTGCTGACGCGCCACAAAGACTCTGCCCACGTGCAGTTGCTGAAGGCGGAGACATTCGTCGAACTGCGCGCGTTTATTCAGGCAGAGGATGCATACAAGAAAACGCTGGCCTTCCCCAAGCCCCTTTCCGGTGCGCATGCAGGTTATGGTTCAGTCTTGCTGAATCGGCATGACCTCTCCGGGGCGGATAGGGAGCTGAAGGCTGAAATCACGTTGAATCCTGGTTCTCTGGCTGCGAAGCTGGGCATGGCCCGGCTCCATCTGGAGCAGGGGGCCACAGAGCAAGCGGTACAAGAAATCGCGGAGACTTGGAAGGCCGACGCTGGGTTCCTTCGGACAAACGTCTTATGGTTCAATATGAGACTGCCTGAGCCGAGGCGAGAAGAACTGCTAGGTGCTTTGGAGCAGCGGCAAGCCGCCGGAGATATTCCGCAAGAACTAGTGGCACTTTTCCGCAATCCCCCATCTGGCGATGCCACGAGCTCATTGCCCGGCTCGGCAAGAGATTCCAGGCACATGCGAAGTGCCAAAAGCCCGATTGGCAGCGCGAAGCAGCTGTACGCGCGCGGAAGATACGGAGAATGCAGCGATCTTCTTGCGTCCAGCGCCAGACCACTTCAAGTAAGCGAACTCCAACTGCTGGCTTCGTGTTCGTTCCTCACTGGAAAGTATGCGAGCGCCATGGATGCGGCAGTAAAACTGGCCTCAAATGCCGGGACGGAAGCGGAGGGATTGTATTGGGAAACAAAGTCGGCCCAGAAGCTGGCCACCCAAGCTCTTGCCCGGGCGAGCACCGCCGACCCAGGCTCACCCAAACTGCATGTCTTGCTGGGTGATATTTATCGGCAACAGAAGGCTTTTCCAGATGCTGAACAGGAATACCGGAAGGCGTTGGCCTTGCGGCCCGAAGATAGTGGCGCCCTCTTTGGTTTGTCACTAGCCCTGCTTGCCGACGGGCAGAACGATGAAGCGCTGCGCGTTACTCGAGCTGCGCTGGAAAAGAATCCCGATGATCCGGAACTCAACGCCGTGATGGGCGAAATCCTTTGCGCTCGAGATGACTTTTTCGGAGCAGAACCGTATCTCAAGAAGAGTCTGAATACCAAGCCGGAGTTTGTTTCCCGGGTCCACGCATTGCTCGGCAACGTCTACGCCAAGACCAACCGCACGCAGCAGGCGATTGCGGAGTTAAAGCTCGCTCTTGCCAGCGACAAAGATGGCAGCCTGCATTACCAGATTGCGCGTCTCTATATGAAGGTTGGAGATCCCGATTCGGCCAAGCAGGCTTTTGCAATCTCAAAGCAGTTGCAGCAGCAGGGATTGATGCACGCGACCGTCGCGATGCAGCAAGGGGAGGACAATAGCGAATCCCAGTAGGAGACGCCCTGCTGCATGCCCGCACAAAGCGGTGATGTCTCGAAAATTTCTCCAGCGTACGAAAGGACGCCAGTACATTGAACCTCATCGTCAAAACGCGCGGTACTGTTCTGCTCTTTATTCTTGCCATTTCAACCGCCTGGGCGGCTCAGCCCCAATTTGCCATCAAGGAATCGCACAAAGATACGAACGGCGTCACCCTGCAAACCGCCGCCGGAACCATGCGCGTAGAAGCCTGTGGCGATCGCATCATTCACGTGATAGCCAGCCCGACGGCGGAAATTCCCACGCCCAAGGTACCGGTCGCCACGCAACCGTGCCGCGCCAATAACCTTGAAGTCAAGATCGGGAAAAAAGAGGTGAGAGTTACGACCTCAATGTTGTCAGTCACGGTCAACGCGGCGACGGGCGGGGTGACCTTTCTTTCCAGGGATGGAAAGACCGTGCTGGCCGAGCCCAACGATGGGGGGAAAGCTTTCGACGTGCCGGCCCTCGCTGAGGTGAAGACCTGGCAGATCCAGCAGACTTTTGTATCGCCTGCCGACGAGTTTCTCTACGGCCTCGGGCAGCACCAGGAAGGTATCTTCAACGTTCGCGGAGTCCCGATTCGCCTGCACCAGGCAAACACGAACATCTCCATTCCGTTCATGCTGTCGAGTAAAGGATATGGCCTGCTCTGGAACAACCCATCGTTGACAGACTTCAACCCAGCCGACCAGGCCATCGCGATTGATCCGGCTACGGGCAAAGGAACGGTCACGACGAGCGCAAAAGGGCGTTACGGCTTTTTGCTGGCCAGCGACAACAAAGACCAGCTGATCGTGGATGTGGATGGAAAGCATGTGATTGATTTGGTGAACATGTGGACTCCCAGTTCCGCGTCCGGCGTCGTGGACCTGGAAGCGAACAAGAAATATGAGGTCACTGCAAAGGGTGGTCCGGGCGGCTTCCAACTGACCGCACGCCCGCCACAGGACACGACCACGTTTCGCTCCGAAGTGGGGCAGGCCATTGATTACTACTTCTTCTATGGACCAGAGCTGAACCGCGTCATCGCAGATTACCGCCAGCTCACTGGTGCCGCGCCCTTGTTTCCCAAGTGGGTCTACGGATACTGGCAGTGCCGGGAACGATATCACACCCAGGAGGAGATTCTCGCCGTTGGCGCTGAGTTCCGCAAACGCAAGCTGCCGGTTGACTCTTTGGTGCAGGACTGGCAGTACTGGGGCAAATATGGCTGGAACGCGATGAAGTTTGACGAAAGCAATTACCCTAACCCCAAGGGAATGATGGACCAATTCCACGCCATGGACGAGCATGTGCCAATTTCGGTGTGGTCGAAGTTCGGAGAAGATACCGATATCTACAAGCGGATGGGGGCCAAATCCTTGCTGGTTCCGGGAACACCCTGGACAGATTTCTTTAATCCCGAAGCCCAGAAGACCTTCTGGGCTGAACTCAAAACGGGGATTTTCGATTACGGGCTGGACGGCTGGTGGATGGACGCTTCCGAGCCGGAGTTCGACGTCCTCAAGGGCCATCAGACCTTTCTAGGCAGCGGAGAGTCTGTGCGCAACGCATATCCTTTATATGTCACGAAAGCGATTTACGAAGGGCAGCGTGCAACCACCGATCGTAAGCGGGTGGTAATCTTCACGCGTTCTGCATTTGCCGGACAGCAAAGATACGCGGCAATCTCCTGGTCAGGAGATATCTCCGCCAACTGGATTACGTTTCAACGCCAGATCCCAGCCGGGCTGAGCTTCAGTATATCCGGCTTGCCTTATTGGACGACGGACGGTGGGGGGTTCTTCCGTCCGAAAGACCAATATACGAACGAGGCCTACCACGAACTGCTGACTCGCTGGTTCGAGTACGCCGCATTTTGTCCGATCTTCCGTGTGCACGGATGGATTTCGAACGCCGAGATCTGGAACTACGGCTCGCAATTCCTGGATATCGCCACGCAGTACGATGAGCTGCGTTATCACCTGCTGCCTTACATCTATTCTTCGGCTTGGGGTGTCACGAACCAGGGCGAAACCCTGATGCGCGCGCTGCCGCTGGAGTTCCCCGCCGACCCGCGAGCACGGACAGTCTCCGACCAGTTTCTGTTTGGCGACGCATTGCTGATCAGCCCGGTGACCATGGAAGGCGCGAAACAGCGGACGGTCTACCTTCCGGCGGGCAGCAACTGGATTGACTTTTGGACCGGTAAACGCATGGACGGAGGCCAAAGCATCACCGCGGAAGCTCCGCTGGATAGGATTCCGATCTACGCCAAGGCCGGTTCGATTATTCCCTACGGGCCGCGTGTGGAATCGGCCGCCGGCAAGCCGGACCCCATAGATTTGCGCGTCTATGCCGGAGCCAACGGGGACTTCACTCTCTACGAAGACGAAGGCGACAATTATGACTATGAGCACGGTGCCCGTGCCGTCATTCCAATCCATTGGGACGAGAAATCCTCAACTCTGACGATCGGAGGCCGCGAGGGCAGCTTCCCGGGGATGCTGGAGCACCGTACCTTTCGCCTCGTACTCGTTAGGGATGGGCACGGCACAGGGATCGCTTCCAGCGTCGAACTGGATGCTGCCGTCCGATATGAGGGCAGGACCGTTTCGATCCAGGTCGAGCCGAAGCGCTAACGCAATGTCGTCGGTACTCCCGAGCGCATAACTACTGGCGTGCAGTGGTGATATTTCGTTGACCACGAGGCAGATGGAGGGGTAACGCTTGCTCCAGCCCAGCACCGACATGACGATACTCTGCGGAGCTCATAAACTAGAACCATGGAGATGTCCAACGTGCGACTCTTGATTGCGATTTGCGTCTTCTTCTCGACCTGCAGCTCATATGCCCAAAACGCAACACAACCTGACTATCTGAACACGAATCTCTCTACGGAAAAGCGCGCGCAAGACCTGGTCCACCGCATGACGGTGGAGGAAAAAGTCTCACAACTCGTGAACCAGTCGCGTGCCATTCCTCGCCTGAATGTTCCGGACTACGACTGGTGGAGCGAGGCCCTCCATGGCGTGGCGAACACCGGCGGTGTCACCACATTTCCCGAGCCGGTCGGCTTGGCCGCGACCTTCGATACCGATGCCGTCCACCGCATGGCGATTGCGACCAGCATTGAGGCGCGAATCAAGTATGTGGAAGGCATGCTTGACGGTCACAGCGACATCTTCCAGGGGCTCGACTTCTGGGCGCCGAACATCAACATCTTCCGTGATCCCCGCTGGGGGCGCGGACAGGAAACCTACGGCGAAGATCCTTTTCTGACCTCGCGCATGGGCGTCGCTTTCGTAACCGGCATGCAGGGCGACGATCCGAAATACTATCGTGTGATCTCAACCCCCAAGCACTACGCCGTGCACAGCGGGCCGGAATCGACCCGCCATAAGGCCGATGTCACCGTTAGCAAGCACGATCAGCTCGATACCTATCTGCCGGCATTCCGCGCAACCGTAACCGAAGGCAAAGCCGGGTCGGTGATGTGCGCCTATAACAGCATCAATGGCCAGCCGGCTTGCGTGAATGAATTTCTGCTTCAGGACCAATTGCGCAACAAGTGGAAATTCCAGGGCTACGTAGTGTCGGACTGCGATGCCGTCAGAAATGTGTTTCGCGATCATCATTTTACGAAGACGCAACCGGAAGCATCCGCCCTGGCCATCCAGCGGGGTATGGACAACGAGTGCATCGATTTCGCAAAAGTGAAGGACGATCACGACTACCGTCCGTACTACGAAGCCTACAAGCAAGGCCTTCTGAAAGAGAGCGAGATTGATAGAGCGCTCATTCGCCTGTTAACAGCGAGGATGAAGCTGGGCATGTTCGATCCGCCCGAGATGGTTCCCTACACCAAAATTGATCCGAAAGAGTTGGACAGCGCAGAGCACCGTGCGCTGGCGCGAGAGATTGCTAACAAGTCGATGGTACTCCTCAAGAACGACGGCACTCTGCCCCTGAAGCAGGGGGCGCTGAAGATCGCGCTCGTTGGCCCCTTGCCAGACCAGACGAAATATCTGCTGGGCAGCTACAACGGCACTCCGACGCATACGGTTTCGGTTCTCGAAGGGATGAAGGCTGAGTTCCCCGATGCGCAAATCACCTTTGTTCCCGGAACACAGTTTCTGCGCCCCGATGGGGATCTGGTGACGACGTCGGCGTTGACCACTGCGGATGGGCGACCCGGACTCACGGTCGAGTTCCAGTCCGGTGTCGATGGGGGCCCGGTGCTGGCGACGCGGCAAGTCAGCACGGTTGATTTGAAAGGGCAGGACATTCCGCCGGAAGCGGCGGGCACTTATCCGCTGTCGGTGGAGTGGAACGGGTTCCTCACGGCAAGCGAAACCGGAGACTACAGCATTGGGGTACGCGGCATCGGTAACTTTGCAATGGTCCTGGTCGACGGCAAGCCGCTGACGATGGAATATCTGAGCAGTGAACAATCCCAAACTAAAGTGGGACACGTGCATCTCGAGCAGGGCAAGAAAACTGCCCTCCGGGTCCGATATCGCCTGACGCAAGCCGGTCCTGTGCAGGCGCAGTTGATTTGGTCCAAGTACGACCCGAAGCCGAGTCCTGCGGCGATTGAAGCGGCAAGAAATGCGGATGTTGTCGTTGTCGTGATGGGAATCACCAGTGAACTCGAAGGCGAAGAGATGCCGGTGAGCGAGGAAGGATTCAAGGGCGGCGACCGCACTAGCATCGATCTGCCGAAATCGGAAGAGCAGTTGTTGGAAGCGGTGGCAGCCACGGGCAGGCCCGTGGTGCTGGTCCTCGCCAACGGCAGTGCGCTCGCCGTCAACTGGGCCAAAGAACATGTGAACGCGATCCTTGAGTCCTGGTACGCAGGCGAGGAGGGCGGTGCAGCCGTCGCGGAAACTCTTTCAGGCAAGAACAATCCCGCAGGCCGACTTCCTGTCACCTTCTACACCGGGGTTGAGCAGTTACCGCCATTCGAGGATTACGCCATGAAAGGCCGTACGTATCGCTACTTCGAAGGCCAGCCGCTTTATACCTTTGGACACGGCCTTAGCTACACAACTTTTGCTTATAGCGGTCTGACACTTCCAAAGAGCGCGATCAAAGCGGGCGATCCTTGCACGACGGAAGTCACGGTGACCAATACCGGCAAGCGAGAAGGTGATGAAGTCGCGCAGTTGTATCTCAGCTTCCCAAGTGTGGCTGGATCCCCCATCCGCGCCCTGCGCGGGTTCCAGCGCATTCATTTGAGGCCTGGCGAATCGCAGAAGCTTCATTTCGAACTGAAGGATCGAGATTTGAGCGTGGTGACTGAATCGGGGCAACCGATCATTGCCCAAGGCCAGTATTCGTTATCAGTCGGCGGCGGCCAACCGGACACCGACGCACCGTCAGTGGCGGGGACGTTTCAAGTGAAAGGTACGAAGGTACTCCCGGAATAGTCTGGCGGAGCCTGGAGAGGAGGGGCGTTCCCCTGGAGCCTGTACCTGTGGACTCCGAGGGGGTGCAAGAGGCGGACAGGTGCTTCTCGGGGATGTATCGGAGGAACGCGCCGCGGCGCTACCTCTTCAATGAGCGCGCCCGTAACAGCAACATCCAATCCCATTGCAGCAAAAGCAGAAAGCGGAGCCTCACAGAAGGCCCCGCCTCTTAATGCTCCCTTATCCTCCCTCGCGGGAGTGCCGCAATCGACGGCAAGTGCATGAAAACGTTGGTTGCGGGGGCCCGATACGTACCGAATAGACAATTTCTGAGCATACCGTTTCGCAGCGAATTGATTCATTGCCCCGCGTAAGCCTCATTCGTATCGCAGCGCGATCATCGGATCAACTCGCGTCGCGCGCCGGGCGGGGATGTGGCACGCGAGCAGAGCGACAACGGCCAGAAGCAGCCCGACAGAGGCAAACGTAATAGCATCGGTCTCACTGACGCCAAAGAGTTGCGCCTTAAGCAAGCGCGTGAATGCCAAACCGAGCACGGTGCCCACGACGAGGCCCGCCAGTGTGAGCCGGAATCCCTGGCCAAGAACGAGACGGTAGATGTCTCCCTTCTCCGCGCCGAGCGCCATGCGGATGCCGACTTCCCGCGCACGTTGGCGAGTGGTGTAAGCCACAACGCCATAGACGCCGACGGCAGCTAGCACCATGGCAAGAAAACCGAACGAGGCGGCAAACGTAGCGGCGACGCGTCCAAAAAGTGTACCGAGCTGCATGGTGACGGAAAGCGGATTCACGTTGAACAGCGGCAACTCCGGATTGAGCTGATGGATGGTCTCTTCCACAGAAGAAGCCATGGTACGCGGATCGCCAGTCGTGCGCAGGTGAATGGTGGTGTCGTGCGTGGGGCTGTAGGCCTGGTAATTCGGCAAATAGATGACAGGCTCGGCCGGCGAGGTGAGTAAGCGGTATTTGGCATTGCGAGCAACCCCGACAACGGTGAAGCGATCACCGCCGTCCGTCACCTGCTTGCCGAGAGCGTTTGCACCCGGCCAATAGCGATCGACAAAGGCCTGGTTGACGACGGCAACGAGTTGCGATTCCGCCGTATCCGCTGCGGTGAATTCACGCCCCGAAATCACGGAGGTGCGCAGAGTGCGAAAGTAATTCGGCCCGACAATCGCTCGGCTGATCTCCATCGATTCGTATGGTTGTGGCACGTAACCTTCAATTTGCAGGTAGTCGGAGTGGATGCTGAAGCTCAGTGGTGAAAAATCAGCC
>Ga0335070_10001028_pt1 | contig 32047 bp, 24 predicted proteins | sample Lox_Sample_13_FD_206722 | JGI IMG/M metagenome (GOLD analysis project Ga0335070, IMG submission 206722) | Soil microbial communities from Loxahatchee National Wildlife Refuge, Florida, United States - Lox_Sample_1.3 | ecosystem: Environmental > Terrestrial > Soil > Wetlands | place: USA...
TTAGTCGGGGGTCCTATGCGGCGACGGGCGATTCTTACAATTCTTACGGGTGCAGCTCTTTTCCTCTGCCAGGCGGTGCCGGCGCGTGCCGTCGAAACCCAGGCCGCCGTGGCCTTCGTCCAGACGGCCATCAAGGAGGCGATGGGCGAATTCGCCGGCAAGAACCTCGCGGCCGAGGTCTCGCGGCCGAAGCTCGACGCGCTGGTCGACCGCTACATCGACCGCCGGCAGATCGCCGAGGCTATCCTCGGGCGCTATTGGCCGCGCGCCACGGCCGAGCAGCAGGGGAAATTCGAGAATCTCGTTCTCGACTACGCGATGAGCGGCTTCGGCGGCGGCCTCTCCGATCTGTCGGCGGAGCAGAAGATCACCGTCACCGGCAGCGCCGTCGATGGCGACCGCGTTGTCGTGCACTCGGTGTCCACGGAACCCGGCGACGATCCGACGCCGATCGACTGGGTCGTCGGCACGGTCGGCGCACGCATGGTCATCGTCGATGTGTTCATCGAAGGCGTCAGTCCGATCAAAACCATGCGTGACGACTTCACCGCCGTGCTGCGCAGCAACGGCGGCGGCATCGACGGCCTGATGGCCGCGATGCAGAAGAAGATGGACGCCAACAAGGCGGCCACGGCTTCTAAGTGACGGCGTCGCCGTCATTGCGAGGAGCCCGGGTCCGCAAAGGGGCTTCGCCTCTTGCACGAGACTGGGGCGACGAAGCAATCAAGGGTCGGTGTCGTGGCCGTGGATTGGTTCGCTTCGCCCGCAATGACGCGCACTTTTAGGTGAATCGCCAATCGGCCTAGTTCCCTCCCGGCGCGTTCCGCTCTATCTTCAAACGAAAGCGGGGCGGACGTTTCGGCGAGGAGACACATGGCGAAGCAATTGACTCATTTCATCGGCGGCAAGGCGGTCCAGGGCAAGAGCGGCCGGTTTTCCGACGTGTTCAACCCCGCGACCGGCGAGGTGACCGCGAAGCTGCCGCTGGCGAACGCCGCCGAGGTCGACGCCGCCGTTCAGGCCGCCGCCAAGGCGTTCCCCGGCTGGTCGAAGACGCCGCCGCTGACCCGCGCGCGGGTGATGTTCAAGTACAAGGAACTGCTCGAGAAGAACCGCGACAAGCTCGCGCACATGATCGGCAGCGAGCACGGCAAGGTGCTCGCCGACGCGACCGGCGAAGTGACGCGCGGCATCGAGGTCGTCGAGTTCGTCTGCGGCGTGCCGCATCTGTTGAAAGGCGAATACACCGAGAGCGTCGGCACCAATGTCGACTCTTATTCGGTGCGTCAGCCGCTCGGCGTGTGCGCCGGCATCACGCCGTTCAACTTCCCGGCCATGGTGCCGATGTGGATGTTCCCGGTCGCCGTCGCCTGCGGCAACACCTTCATCCTGAAGCCGTCGGAGCGCGATCCGTCGACGCCGCTGCTGCTCGCCGAATTGTTCCTGGAGGCGGGCGGGCCCGAAGGCGTGCTCAACGTCGTCAACGGCGACAAGGAGGCGGTCGACGCCATCCTCGCGCACCCCGGGATCGAGGCGGTGAGCTTCGTCGGCTCGACGCCGATCGCCGAGTACGTCTATCACACCGGCACCGCGCACAATAAGCGCGTGCAGGCGCTGGGCGGCGCCAAGAACCACATGATCGTTCTGCCCGACGCCGACATGGACCAGGCGACCGACGCGCTGATGGGCGCGGCCTACGGCTCGGCCGGCGAGCGTTGCATGGCGGTGTCGGTTGCGGTCACGGTCGGCAAGGCCGGCGATGCGCTGATGGAGAAGATGGCCCCCCGCGTGCGCAGCCTGAAGATCGGCCCCTATACCGATCCCGAGGCCGAGATGGGGCCGCTCGTGACCAAGCAGGCCTATGACCGGGTGCGCGGCTACGTCGACACCGGCGTGAAAGAAGGCGCCCAGCTCGTCGTCGACGGCCGGGGGCTGAAGCTGCAGGGCTACGAGAACGGCTATTTCGTCGGCGGCTGCCTGTTCGACGAGGTGAAGCCGGAGATGAAGATCTACAAGGACGAGATCTTCGGGCCGGTGCTGTCGGTGGTGCGCGCCAAGACGTACGAGGACGCGCTCGGCCTGGTGAACAGCCACGAGTTCGGCAACGGCACCGCGATCTTCACCCGCGACGGCGACGCCGCGCGCGACTTCGCGACGCGCTGCCGTATCGGCATGGTCGGCATCAACGTGCCGATCCCGGTGCCGATGGCGTTCCATTCGTTCGGCGGCTGGAAGCGCTCGCTGTTCGGCGACCACTACGTGCACGGGCCGGAAGGGGTGCGCTTCTACACGCGGCTGAAGACCGTGACCTCGCGCTGGCCGACCGGCATCCGCTCGGGCGCCGAGTTCATCATGCCGACGATGCGCTAGGAGCTTTACGAGCTTGAACCTTACTCGTCATGGCCGGGTTTATCCCGGCCATCCACGTCGGTGTGCGATGGCCGAGCATCGGTTCCGCGGCACGACGTGGATGCCCGGAACAAGTCCGGGCACGACGGCTTTTCTATTTGCGTCCATCGCTCTCCTATGTGGCGGAGCCCCGGCGCGCGCCGCCGATGTCGGCGCCGCCATGAAGCAGTTCGGGCTCAACGGGATCTATTCCAACGACTGTACGCGCGGGCTGCGCCAAGGCGGCGCCTCCATCCGCTACGACATTGCGCCGAACGGCGAGGCGAAGATCGTGAGCTTCTTCCCCAAGCCGCCGGACAAGCCGGCGCCGGCCAACACGCGGCAGATCTACGACTATGCCTACGAGCTGATCATAACCGTGGCCGAGGCGACGCCAGCGGGCGCCGACAAGCTGCGGCTGGTGACGGTGGGGCCGGATGGCCGCAAGCAGGAGACGGTGCTGCAGCGCGTGGGCGACCAGGTAAGGCCGTGGCGCGCCGCCATCGCCGGCAAGACCGTGATCGAAGACGGCCGGACAGCGAGCGGAGGCCGCGACGTGCCCTTCGCGCGCCGGTGCAGTCCCGCCGAGGTCCTGACCGGCAAATGGATGCAGCTCACGCCCGATGGCGCGACGATCGCGCAGTTCTCGTCGACGGCGATGGCCTTCGGGACCATGGACCGCGCCGGCAAGCTGACGGAGACGAAGTCGTGGCCGGCCACGTACCGCGACCTCAACGACGGCAGCTTCAGCGTCGACTTGCGGGGCGGCGAGCGCGTGATCGTCGTCATGGCCGACCCGGACGGACTGATCCTGGACTTTCCGCGCCAGCCCGCCCGCCGCATGACCCGGGCGCCGTAACCAGGGAATTGGGATGTCTCCATCTGTCATTGCGAGCCCGGCTTTGCATGGGGCTTCGCCCCTTGCAGGACATGCGAAGCAATCCACGGCCGCGACACGAGCCCTGGATCGCTTCGTCGCCCTTTCAGGGCTCCTCGCGATGACGATGGTCTTTTGCGCTATCACTTGCGCCCGCGCCGACGAATTCCCGTCGAAGCCGATCCGTCTGGTGGTGCCGTATCCATCGGGCGGCGCCAACGACATCTTCGCGCGGCTGATCGGGCAGAAGCTCACCGCGTCGCTCGGCAAGCCGGTATTGATCGAGAACCGGTCGGGGGCGTCGACGATGCTGGGGAGCGACATCGTCGCCAAGTCGCCGGCGGACGGCACCACCTTGCTGCTCAACAACTCGACCCTCGGCACGACGACCGTCCTCTACAAGAAGGTGCCGTACAGGCTCGACGACTTCACCGCGGTCGCGCCGGTCGCCACCACCGGCATCTGGCTCACCGTCAATCCGGCGCTGCCGGTGAAATCGGTGGCCGACCTCGTCGCTTACGTGAAGTCGAACCAGGGCAAGGTGAACTACGCTTCGAGCGGCCGCGGCGGCGCCACGCACCTCATCTCCGAGCACTTCGACAAGCTGTTCGGCATCGCCGCGACCGGGGTCGAGTATCGCGGCTCCTCGCCGCTGATCACGGATCTGCTCGCCGGGCAGGTGCAGTACTATTTCTTCCCTGTGAACGGCTCGATGGAGTTCCTGCGCTCTGGCCAGCTGCGCGCGATCGCCGTCACCAGCGATACGCGGCTCGAAGCGGCACCGGACATACCGACCTTCCAGGAGCTCGGTTATCCGGCAATGAACGCGACCATCATGTACGGCATCTGGGGGCCGGCGGGCCTGCCGCCGCCGATCCTCGATCGGCTCAACCGCGAGATCGGCGCCGCCGTGCAGTCGGACGAGGTGAAGGCGCGCTTCACCAATGAAGGGGCGACGCCGATGGCGGCGACGCCGGCGGAATTCCGGGCGGCGTATCGCAGGAACATCGATTTCTGGGAAGGCATCATCCGCCCCTTGGGGCTCGAACTCGACTGACCTTGCGCTGATCGGTCTTGTGCGGACACACACCGCCGTTGCGGTGCCGCCCGTGGTTGCAGTTCGAGCACAGGACCTGGAAGCCCTTCGGATAGCCGTTCGCCTGCAGCCATTTGTAGAAGTAGACGCCGGTGCCGGTCTGCCGGCGATGGCGTCCGCCGCCGGCGTTGACGTGGTCGATGCTCAGGAACAGCGGCTCGGCGATGCCGCAGCAGGCACAACAATAGCCGCCATAGGCGAGCATCGCGTCATGCTGCAGGCGATAATAGAGCTTCAGGTTCTGCGCCGATTTGACGAACGCCTTGGCCTGGTCGATGACGCGGCCGCCTTTGCGCCGACAACCGCGGGCGAAATCGCGAATCCACGCCTTCGACTCTTCGGTCCACGCACGATGCCGGGCGTCGCAGCAGGTCCGGCATTCCGTGCCGCGCTCGTCGCCATACTTGCGCCCGCGGCGATAGAACTCGCGCAACGGCTTTCGCCGCTGGCATCGGCTGCAGCGTTTCATGGGATGCCCTTTGAGCAGGCGTCATCGCGAGGAGGCTGAAAGCCGACGAGGCGATTCCAGGAGCCGCGCCCATGGCCCTGGAGTATTTCGCTGCGCTCGCAATGACGGAGAAATCGAAGGCGGAGGCGCCGCCTAGGCACACTCCGCCATGCTGAATTTCGGAAGCTTAGGCCGGTCCGGGCCGGCGTCAACGCGGAAAAATGCCTATAGGCAAAATAGTTGCGGGTACTTGGAGAGTGCCCGTGGGACGGCTATCCTGAAGTCGTAGTCACGGAGGAAACGATGGCAGCGGCAAAAGTGAACGGCGTGCGGAGTGTCGATCTCGGGGTTCCCGATCCGAAGGCCAGTTCGGCGTTCTACACCGACGTCTGGGGCCTAAGTCAGATCGAGGAGCGCGGCGGCTCGATCTATCTGCGGGCGACGGGCCCGGCGCACCACGTTATCGCGCTGCACCGGCGCGAATCCCCGGCCCTGCTGCGCGTGACCCTCACCGCACCCGACCGCGCCGCGATTGACGGCCTTCACGCGGCGGTCAAGCAAGCCGGCGTCAAGGACATCGGCGCGCCGGCGGCGGTCACCGAGCCCGGCGGCGGCTACGGCTTTACCTTCAAGGATCCGGAGGGCCGGGTCATCCGGATCCTGACCGGCGACGCGCGGCACAAGGACGTCTCCGAGAAGGCGGACGTGCCGATCAAGATCACGCATACCGTGCTCAACACGCCCGACCGCGTGGCTGCGACCGACTTCTATTGCAACGTGCTCGGCTTCCGCGCCGTCGACCGCACCGGCTTCATGACCTTCCTGTCGTGCAACCCCGAGCACCACAGCCTCGCCTTCGCGCAAGGCAAGGCGCCGACGCTCAACCACATCGCGTTTCTGATGAAGGACCTCGAATCGGTGATGCGCGGCGCGGGTCGCCTCAAGGACAAGGGCTACGCGATCGACTGGGGCGTGGGGCGCCACGGCCCGGGCAACAACGTATTCGCCTACTGGGTCGGGCCTGACAACGTCGTCGTCGAGTATACCTCCGAGGTCCAACTGATCGACGAGAGCTACAAGGTCGGCGAACCCAAGGATTGGGTGTGGCCGCCCGGGCGCATGGACAAGTGGGGCATCGCCGTCGGCCCGACCGACCGCATGAAGGCGGCGCAGGCGCAGCTCGCCTTCGCCCCGGAGCTCTTCAAGCCCGCCGCCTAGAAAGAGAATTTAACCGCAGAGTACGCGGAGGACGCAGAGGAAGAGCGTGGATGAGAACGCGATCGGTGAAACGGTCTTGGGCTGTGCCTTGCGCGTTCACAAGGCGCTCGGCCCTGGTTTGCTTGAAAGCGCATACGAGGCCTGCCTAGCATACGAATTCGATAAGTCCGGCATGAAGTATGGGCGGCAGCTCGTCCTTCCGATTGTCTACGACGGGACAAGGATCGATGTCGGATATCGCCTCGACTTCCTGGTCGATGATCGCGTCGTTGTCGAGGTCAAGGCTGTAGAGAAGCTGATCGGGATCCATCAGGCTCAGATACTTAGCTACCTGAAGCTCGGTGGTTACCGCCTTGGGTATTTATTGAACTTCAACGTTTCGCTGTTGAAGGACGGAATCGTCCGATTAGTGAACGGCCTTTGATCTCTGCGTTCTCTGCGTTCTCTGCGTTCTCTGCGGTAAAAATCTTCTTCTTTAATGGAAACGCTACGATGACCTCCAGCCACGATCTCGCCTTCAATTATTTTCCATCAGACTATCGCTGGTCGCACGGGTTGCTGATCGGGTTGAATGCCGCGCCGTGGGGCGGGGCGGAGATCGGCGAGATGCATCGCGTCGGCCTCAAGCTGCGCGGGCACGAGGGCGACGACACGGCGTGGTTCCGTGAATGGGCGGCGATGGCGGGACGGCTCGAGGCCCAGGCGCGCGAACATGCGGCGGCCGGGAAGGACCGCACCGCCGCACTGCGCTTCTTCCGCGCCGCCAACTACTACCATGTCGGCGAGCGCTTCCTGCAGCCGAAGACGGAGGAGGGGCTGGCCGCCTACGCGCGCGGCGTCGAGTGCTTCAAGGAGGCGGCCAAGCGCATCGGCCGGCCGCGCATCGAGTCCGTCGAGATCCCGTATGAGGGCCGCAGCCTGCCGGCACTTTACGTCCATGCCGAGCCGGGGATCAGCCGCAGCGGCAAGGCGCCGGCGATGATCTATTTCGACGGCTTCGACATCACCAAGGAGATCCAGTACTTCAAGGGCGTGCCCGACCTGGTCGCGCGCGGCATCGCCTGCCTGATCGTCGACGGCCCCGGCAACGGCGAGGCGATCCGCTTCCGCAACTTCCCGCTGCACCACGAGACCGAGAAGTACGCCACCGCCGCATTCGACTGGCTCGCCGGGCGCAAGGAGATCGATAGCAAGCGCATCGGCGTGATGGCGATCAGCCTCGGCGGCTATTACGCGCCGCGCGCGGCGGCGTTCGAGCAGCGGCTGGCCTGCTGCATCGCCTGGGGTGCGCAGTGGGACTACTGGCAGACCTGGAACGACCGTTTCGAGCGCATCGCCCGCAGCACCACGCCGTCCTTGTCGGTGCCGTGGCAGCACCTGCTCTGGGTGTTCAACGTGAAGACGAAGGAAGAGGCGATGAAGCGGCTCGAGCCGTTCCGCCTCGAAGGCGTGGTGCAGCGCATCACCTGTCCGTTCCTAATGGTGCACGGCGAGGGCGACCAGCAGATCCCGCTCGCCTTCGCACAGAAATGCTTCGACGCCGTCGGCTCGAAGCAGAAGACGATGAAGGTCTTCACCGCTGCGGAGGGCGGCGACCAGCATTGCCAGATCGACAACGTCTCGATCGGCGTCGAGTACATGTGGGACTGGCTCGAGGGCGTGCTCAAGTCGCGGGCGTAATTCTCCGTCTTATCGGGCCGGACCGGCACCGAACTGTTCGGCGGCGCGTGGCGCCGTGTTCGACCACCGGCGTCGTCGCCGACCGGCTCGTGTTCGAAGGCATGTCGCACGCGCAGCACCTGTTCTCCGCCGATGCGCGGGAAAGCCGGGAGCATTTCGCGGAGGTCCGCGCGTTCTTCGACAGGTATCTCGCGAAATAGAGAGGTCGGCCGGCCGCTCGCGTTCGGCGGAGTTGCCGCGCCGAGGCGGCAAAATTTGCCCAGGCGCGCCGATCGGAACTTGCGGCTGTAGCCTTGCGGGCGGGATACAACCGGCGGACGCCGCGCGCGCGAGCGGCGCGGCGGGTAAATGTCGCGCCGGAACAATGCATTAGAACCTGCGCCGGCGGGCCCGTTCGCGACCCGTCAGCGGCTCCGGCTGGCCCGCGGGTTGCTTCGTACGGCTGACCCAGGGGCCAGCCTCCCATGCTTCAGCCGTCGACCAGTCACGGTCATTCGTGCCGCCGCGCGCCGTCGCGCCGGCGCGCCGTCGCGCGATTCTAATTAGGCACGATGGCCATCGACTTCTCCGTCGTTCCGCTCAACGTGATCCCGTTGCTGTCCACGGCGGCGATCCAAGGGCTGTCGACGACGGAACTCGGCACGATGTCGAGCACCCAGGTGGGCGCGCTCACGACGGCCGAGATCGGCGCGCTGACCACCACCGAGGTCGGGGCGCTATCGACGACGCAGATCGGCGGCCTCGCCACCAGCCAGATCGCGGCGATGACGGTAACGCAGTTCGTGTTCAGCGCGGCGCAGCTCGCGATGTTGAACGCGGCACAGGTCCAGGCGATCAATACCTCCGACATACGCGCCCTGACCACGACCCAGATCGCCGCGTTCGACGCCACGCAGATCGGCAGCCTGACATCCAGCGAAGCGGCGGCGCTCAGCACCACGGCGGTGGCCGCGCTGGATACGACGCAATTGTCGGCGCTGGGCACCACGCAGATAGCCGTGCTCGGCAAAATTCAGCTGCAGGCTTTGACCACCACGGGCATGTCCAGCCTGACGGCGACGCAGCTCGGCGCCCTGTCGTCGACCCAGATTTCTGCGTTCAGGACCACGCAGGTGCAGAACCTCACGACCACGGCCGTCGACGCGCTGACGACGACGCAGGTGTCCGGCTTGACGGGGCTCCAGATCGGCGCGCTGACGACGACCGATCTCGCGAGCCTGAGCCTGGCGTCGCTCGGGGCGCTCACGCCCGTGCAGATCAAAGGCCTGACGACGACGCAGGTCGGCGCGCTGACGTCGACCGAGCTCGCCGTGCTGACGGCGACGCAGATGGCGGCCCTGACCTCCGCCCAGCTGCAGGCCTTCGCGACCACTGCTCTCGCGGCGCTGACCACGACCCAGATCCTCGGCCTCACCGCGCTCCAGGTCCGGTTCGTCACGACGACCGGGCTCGCTGCCTTGGCGACGACGGTGCTGGATGCGCTGACGGCGACCCAGATCAAGGGACTGAGCACGACCCAAGTCGGAACGCTGACCACGACCGAGCTCGACGCGCTGTCGACGACCCAGATCGCGGCGCTCACCACGGTTCAGATGAAGGCGATGAGCACCACCGATATCGCGGCGCTGACGACGACGCAGCTCGCGGCGCTCGCCAAGACGCAGATCGCCGCGCTGACGACGACGCAGGTCCAGAGCCTGACGACCACCGAGAGCGACGCGCTGACCACGACGCAACTCGGCGGCTTGACGGCGACGCAGGTTGGCGCCCTGACGACCACCGATCTCGCGGCGCTGACGTCGACGTCGCTCGCCGGGCTGACGACGGCCCAGGTCAAAGGCTTCGTGACCACGCAGATCGCGGCGCTGACGACGACGGAGCTTGCGAGCTTCACGCCGACCCAGATCGGCGCGCTGACGGCGACGCAGGTGCAGAACCTGACGACCACCAGTGCCGCGGCGCTGACGACGACCCAGCTCGCGGGTCTGACGGCGGCCGGCCTCGCGGCGGTGACCACCACCGACCTCGCAGCACTGAGCACCACGGCGCTCGCCAGCTTCACGGCCGCGCAGGTGAAGGGTTTCACCGCGACCCAGATCGCCAGCCTCACGACGACCGACATCGATGCTCTGTCGACCACCGAGATCGGTGGCCTTGGAGCGACACAGCTGCAGGCCTTCACGACCACTGGCATCGGGGCCGTGACGACCACGCAGCTCGGCCGGTTGACGACGACCCAGCTGGGCGCGCTCCGGACCACCGAGCTGGCGGCGTTGACCCCGACGGCCCTGCAAAGTCTCTCGACGACGCAAATGACGGCGCTCACCGCCGTTCAGATAGCAGGGCTGACCACCACCGAGCTTGGCACGTTGACTTCGACGCAGATCGGCGCCCTGACCGCGAGCCAGGTGAAGTCGCTGACCGCCGCGACCCTTGCCGCGCTGACGACGACCGAGCTGAACGAGCTCAGTCCAACCGCCGTCTCCGGCCTGACCACGACGCAACTCGCCGCGCTGACGACGACCAATCTTGCAGCGCTGACGACGACCCAAATCGCCGGACTTACCTCCGCGCAGCTCGGCGGATTGACGAACCCGGCGCTGGCGGCTCTGACCGCGACGGAGCTCGGCGCGCTGAGCGGCACGCAGATCAAGGGGCTGACCGCCGCGCAGATCGCGGCTCTCACCACGACCGAGATCGCCGGGCTGAGTGCCGGCGCGCTCGGCGGTCTGACCACGACCCAGCTGCGGTCGCTGTCGACGACCCAGATCGGCCTGCTCACCGCGACGGAATTCGCGGCGCTGCAGGCGACCCAGCTTGCCGGGCTCACGACCACTCAGGTGAAGGCCATCGTATCGACCGACCTCAACGCGATCAGCACGACGCAGCTGGCTGGGCTGACCTCGACCGAAATCGGCGTGCTCTCCCTCACGCAATTGGGGGCGCTGACGACGACCGCGTTCGGGGCCTTCTCGGCGACCCAGGTCCAGGGCCTGACGACCACACAGCTCGGCGCGCTGACGACGACCGGAGTCGCGGCGCTGTCGACCACCGAAATCGGCGCGCTCAGCACCACGCAGATCAATGCGCTGGGGACGACGAATATCGCGGCTTTCAGCACGAGCCAGATGACAGGATTGACCACGGCGCAGACGGCGTTCGTGCTGGCGAATCACGCCGAGATCTTCGCTCCGACCCAGATCGCGGCCTTGAGCGCCGCGCAGATCGGCAGCGGCGCGCTCCTGGTCGGCACCGGCGGCGGCCTGCAGTTCAATCTCACCTGGGACGCGCAGGCGCTGAGTGCGCCCGCCGGGTATCGCAATGCGGCGATTGCCGCGGCGGCGGGTCTCGCGGCGGATTTCAACAACAACGTGGTCCTGAATATCCAGGTCGGCTACGGCGAGACCAACGGTACGGCGGTCGCGTCCGGCCGGGCGGCGCAGAGCGCTTACACTGTCGGCGCGGTGAGCTATCCGGCGCTGTACGGCGCGCTGTGGGGCAATCAGAACCTGCCGACCACCAACCCGACCGCGGGCGGGACGTTCGACATCACGCCCGCACAGGCGAAGGCGCTGGGCATCACCTCCGTTTCGTCCAGCGTCGACGGGTACATCGGCCTGTCGAGCACGGTCGCCTTCGAATACGACCAGACGGCGGTTGGCGGGCAGGACGACGCGGTGGCGGCGTTCGAGCACGAGATGACCGAGGTCATGGGCCGCGTCGGCTCGGTGGGTGCTTCGCTCGGGTCGGGGGTCTATACGGCGCTCGATCTCTACCGCTACACGACCAACGGCAATCCGTCATCGGGCACGCCGACCCTCGCGCTGTCGCAGCAGGGACCGAACCTGGATTATTTCTCGGTCGACGGCGGCACCACCAATCTCGGCGACTACGACGCCTCCGACGGCACCGAGGGCGATTATGCGGACTGGAACACGAGCAGCAACATGCTGGGCGATCCCTTCGGCGGCGCGATTGCCGGCATCACGGAGGCGCTCACCGGGCGGGACGTCATCACGATGGCGGCGATCGGCTGGAACATGACCTCGGCCGGCGTGACGCTCGCCAACGGCGCCGTCGGCATCCCGCTGGTCTAAGTCACCAGATCGAGATGCGCCGCTCGGGCGGCAGGTACATGCCGTCGCCGGGCTTGACGGCGAAGGCGTCGTCGAACGGGCCCTGGTTGCGCAGCGCGCCGTCGGCGCGGAACTGGCCCGGCGAATGCGGGTCGACCTTGAGGCGCTCGATGCGCGCGGGATCGCGCACCTTCTCGCGCCAGATCTGGGCGTAGCTGAGAAAGAAGCGCTGCTCGCCGCTGTAGCCGTCGAGGACCGGCGCCGGCCGGCTGCCGAGCGCCAGGCGATACGCCTTGAGCGCGATGGCGAGGCCCGAATTGTCGGCGACGTTCTCGCCGAGCGTGAGCTGGCCGTTGACCTTGTAGCCGGGCAGGGCCTCGAAGCCGTCGTACTGGGCGACGAGGCCGCGGGTCTTCTCCTCGAAGCGGTTGCGGTCGTCGTCGGTCCACCAGTTGCGCAGGTTGCCGGTGCCGTCGAAGCGGCTGCCCTGGTCGTCGAAGGCGTGGCTGACCTCGTGGCCGATGATGCTGCCGATCGCGCCGTAACTGGCGGCGGCGTCGGCGCCGGCATCGAAAAAGGGCGGCTGCAGGATGGCCGCCGGGAAGACGATCTCGTTGCGGCTGGGCCTGTAGAACGCGTTCACGGTCTGCGGCGTGGTGAACCACTCGTCGCGGTCGACCTTGTGTCCGAGCTTGGCGAGCCAGAAGCGTTCGTTGAAACGGCGCGCGCGCATGACGTTGCCGACGAGGTCGTCGCGGCGGATGACGAGCCGGGTGTAGTCGCGCCAGTGCTGCGGATCCGGATAGCCGATCTTCGGCCGGATCGCCGCGAGCTTCGCCAGCGCTTCGCGGCGCGTTTGCGGGCCCATCCAGTCGAGGCCCGCGATGCTCTCGCGATACGCGGCCGAGATGTTGGCGATCAGCGAATCGGCGCGCGCCTTGCTGGCGGGAGGGAAGTAGCGCTCCACATACCGCCGGCCGAGCGCGAAGCCGAGCGAGCCGTCGACCAGGGCGACAGCCCGCTTCCAGCGCGGCTGGTTCTCCGGCACGCCGCGCCGGATGTGCTGCTGGAACGCGAAGCCTTCGTCGACGAAGGCTTTCGGAAGGACCCCGGCGTAGGCGCTGAGCAGGTTGAAGCTCAGATAGGCGCGCCAGGCGGCGACCGGCGTCTCGCGCACGATGCCGTCGAGGGCCGCGAAGTAGCTCGGCTGGCCGACGATCAGGCTCTGCGTCTCAGGCCCGACGCCGGCGGCCGCCAGATAGGACGGCCAGCCGGATTTGCCCAACAGCGCCGGCAGGGCGGCCACGCGCTGCTTGTTGTACGTCTTGAGCGCGTCGCGGTTGTCGACGCGCGTCCATTGCCGGCGTGCCATGGCCGTCTCGAGCGCCAGGATCGCATCGGCGCCGGCCTCCGCCGCCGGCTCGCCGGCCAGCGACAGCAGCTTCGCGATATGGGCGCGATAGGCGGCGCGGATCGTCTGAAAATGCGCGTCGTCCTTGAGATAGTAGTCGCGATCGGGCAGGCCGAGATGGCCTTGCCAGAGATAGGCGATGTAATGCTCGGCATCGCGCCGGTCGGCGCCGATGTCGAGTTCCCACGGCGTGTGCACGCCGAGCGGCGAGAGATGCGCGAAGAGCGCCGGCAATCCGGACTTGTCGCGCAGGCGGCGGATGCCGGCGAGCTCGGCGCGCAACGGCCCGAGGCCGGCGGTCTCGACCTGCGGCTCGTCCATGAACGCGCCGTAGAGATCGGCGAGCTTCCGGGCTTCCGCATGGCCCTTGGCCGCGTGCGCGGGGGGCCGGATGTCCTCGATGACAGCGCGCAGCTGCTGCTGCGTCGTCTCGTAAACGGCCGTGAAGCTGGTGTAGCCGGAGCGGTCGGCCGGGATCGGCGTGTCGGCGAGCCACTTGCCGTTGGCGAAGCGCCAGAAATCCTCCTGCGGCCGCACGGCGGGATCGATCGCCGCGAGGTCGAGACCGGAACGCTGTTGCGCCGTCGCCGGACCGCAGGAGATCGCCACGGTCAGCAACAGGACAAGGAGGGAGCTGCGCATCCGCGCAAGGATAGACGCAACCCCCGGTCTTGTCAGTGCCGCGCGACTACTCCACCTTCGCGCCGGAGGCGGCGACGGTCTTTGCCCAGCGCGCGCTGTCGGCCCGGAAGAAGTTCGCGAACTCGTCCGGCGTGCCGGCGACGATCTGCACCCCTTGGCTGAGCAGGCGGTCGCGCACGTCGGGCGCCTGCAACGCCTTGACGATCTGCCGGTTGAGCTTGTCGACGATGGGGCGCGGCGTCGCCGCCGGCGCCATGAAGCCTTGCCAGCCGACCGCCTCATAGTCGGAGAGGCCGGCCTCGGCGATGGTCGGCACATCAGGCATGATCGGCGAACGCTTCGTGCTGGTGATCGCCAGCGCCTTGAGCTCGCCGGACTGGACGTACTGCAACGCGCCCGGGATGTCGCTCGAGAGCACCTGGACCTCTTTCGAGAGGATGGCGGTCAGCGCCGGGGCTGCGCCGCGATAGGGGATGTGGTGCAGCTTGACGCCGGCCTGGAGCATGAACAGCTCGATCGCGAGATGCGGAAAGCTGCCGCTGCCGGCGGACGCGAAGTTGAGCTGGCCGGGCTCGCGCTTGGCCAGCGCGATCAACTCCGCCAGCGTGTTCGCCGGCACCTCCTTGCGCACGACCAGGATGTTCGGCACCGACAGCGCGTGCGCAATCGGCGCGAACGCCGTCCGCGGATCGTAGCTCATGTCCTTGTATAGATATGGATTGATCGCGAACTGCGTGTTGGCGAGCAACAGCGTGTAGCCGTCGGAAGCGGCGCGGGCCACCGCTTCCCCGGCGACATTGCCGCCGGCGCCGACCTTGTTCTCGACGATCACGGGCTGGCCCCAGGCTTCGCTCATTTTCTGGGCGACGCTGCGGCACATGACGTCGGCGAGGCCGCCGGCCGGATAGGGGACGAGGATGTGGATCGGCCGCGCCGGGTAGTCTTGGGCCGCCGCCCATCCGGAGGCGAGAACGGCGGCCCCGATCACCAGCGCGGCAAGAGTCCTGCGCAACACCGTTCCCTCCGATTTTTGTTATCCCGCGCCGGCCAGCGCATTAAAGTTGGGCCCGAGGTTAACGCCCTACAGGAAAGAGTGCGATGAAATTCGGGATTTTCGACCACGTCGACAAATCGGACCGGCCGCTGAACAAACAGCTGGCCGAGCGCATGGATTACGTGACGGCGGCCGACGAGGCCGGCTTCTACTGTTATCACGTGGCCGAGCATCACGCGACGCCGCTCAACATGGTGCCGGTGCCCGGCGTCTACCTGGGTGCCGTGGCGCGCGCGACCAAGCGCATGCGTCTGGGCCCGCTGGTCTATCTGCTGCCGCTGTACTCGCCGCTGCGCCTGGTCGAGGAGATCGCGATGCTCGATCACCTGAGCGACGGGCGTCTTGACGTCGGCGTCGGGCGCGGCGTGTCGCCGTTCGAGCTCAACTTCCACAAGGTGAAGGCCGAGGAATCGCGCGACATCTTCCTCGACGCCTATGCCGCGGTGCGCGCGGGGTTGAGCCGCGAGAAGATGACGCATTCCGGCCCTTACTTCACCTACGAGAACGTGCCGATCGAGCTGCACCCGCTGCAGAAGCCGTTCCCGCCGTTCTGGTATCCGTCGTCGAACGAGGGCGGCGCCAAGTGGGCGGGCGAGCAGGGGCTGCATTTCGTCACTTTGGGGGCCATGGCGACGGCTGCTAAGGCGATCGCCGCGTTCAAGGAGGCATTCGCCAAGCGCGGCAAGGCCGAAAGCCCGAAGCCGGAGTTTCCGGGCGGCATCGTCATCGGCGTCAACCGCCAGATTGTCGTGGCTCCCACCGACTCCGAGGCCGAGGCGATCGCGCGGCCGGCGCGCGAGCAGCATCACGACAGCCTGATGAAGCTGCAGCGTGAGAACAAGGGCGGGCCGCTCTACACGCGCTCGATCCCGGCGTCGTACGAGGATTCCGTCAACGGCGGCGCCTTGATCGTCGGCTCGCCGGCAACCGTGCTGCGCGAGATCGAGCGCCAGGTGAAGGAGCTCGGCCTCAACTACATGAGTGCGGCGCTGTTCTTCGGCCACATGACCGCCGATCATGCGATGCGCTCGTTGCGCCTGTTCGCGGCCGATGTGCTGCCGAAGGTGGAGAAGCTGTAAGGCCGCCGTAAGGCAGGCGGCATTCGCCAAACAGAAGGTGTCAAACTGTGCGGCGCGGCAATTGACTCGGCGGCGCCGCTGACTGACCTTCGGCGGCGATGACAATCCTCGCCCGCCTGTTCGTCCTGGTGCTGATCGCCGTGCTGCCGGCGATCGCCATCCAGGCCTATAACGAGGTCAACCTGCGCGCTTCGCGCAGCGCCGAAGTGCACGAGCAGGCGCTGCGGCTTGCCGAATCGACGGCCGGCGAGATCGACCGGATCGTCGAGAACGGCAAGGGCCTGCTGACCGCGCTCTCGACTCATGCCGCCGTCCGCGGCTTTGACGGCGACGCCTGTTCGGCCTACTTCGCCGAGCTCAAGCCCAATTTCCCGCAATTCGCCGTGCTCGGTGCCGCGGACGTCGACGGTCATGTGTTCTGCAGCAGCCGCGGCGTGCCGACGGCGACTGTGCTGGCCGGGCCCTATTTCAAACGCGCCCTGACGGCCGGCGGCTTCAGCATTGGCGAGCTCGTGCGCGGCGACCTGAGCCAGACGAACGTGCTGCCGCTGGCCATGCCGTTTGTCGACGGCGATCAGCAGGTCGCCGGCATCGTCTATGCGGCTCTCGACGTCGGCTGGCTGGCGGCGGCGTTCCAGGACAAGGGCTTCGAAGGCAAGGCCACGCTCGCGATCACGGATCGCAATGCGACAATCCTGGCGCGGTTGCCGGACAACCAGCGCTACGCCGGCAGCTCGCTCGGCGCCTACGCCAATCTCGTCTACGCCGATCGGGCCGGGACGGCCGACATCCTCGGCGTCGACGGCGTGCCGCGCATCGTCGGCTACGTGCCCGTGGGGAAGGCGCCGGCGGAAGGCATTTACATCGGCGTGGCGCTCACCAAGGCGGATGCGTTCGCGGCCGTGGATCGCGCCACGCGCTTCGGCTTCGCGCTGATCGGCGGCGGCCTCACGCTGGCCTTGCTGGCGGCGTGGTTTGGCGGCCGCGCCTTCATCTCGGCGCCCGTCGCGCGCCTGGCGGAAACCGCATCGGCGTGGATGCGCGGCGATCTGGCCGCGCGGACGCGCATGAAGGCGGGGCGATCGGAGCTGGCGCGGCTCGGCACGGCCTTCGACAACATAGCGCAGGCGCTGCAGGAGCATCAGCGCGAGGTCGAGACGCTGGTGGCGACGCTGGAGAAACGCGTGGAGGAGCGCACGGGGGCGCTGCAGGCCGAGATCGCGCAGCGCGAGCGCGCCGAGGCCGAGCTGCTGCACGCGCAGAAGCTCGAGGCGGTGGGCCAGCTGACCGGCGGCGTCGCGCACGACTTCAACAATCTCCTGATGGCGATCGTCGGCAGCCTCGACCTGCTCGATGCGCGGATCGATCCCGCTTACAAGCGCCTCACCGCAATGGCACGCCGGGCGGCCGAGCGCGGCGCCAAGCTGACCCAGCAACTGCTGGCGTTTTCGCGCAAGCAGCGCCTGGCGGTGGCGCCGACCGACATCAACCGGGTGATTTCCGGCATGTCGGACATCTGGCGGCAGACCCTCGGCGGCCGCATCGGGCTCGATATCTCGCTGGCCCCCGATCTGTGGCCGGCTCTGGCGGACGAGCAGCAGCTGGCGCTGTGCCTCCTCAACCTGGTGATCAACGCTCGCGACGCGATGCCCGATGGCGGCCAGTTGCGTGTCGCCACCGCGAACCTCCGCCTGGATGAGGCGAAGGACGACCTGCCGCCGGGCGAGTACGTGCACGTCAGCGTCGAGGATTCCGGCCTCGGCATGGACGAGACGGTGCTCCGGCACGTCTTTGAGCCGTTCTTCACCACGAAGCCCGCCGGCCAGGGCAGCGGGCTCGGCCTCAGCATGGTGTACGGAACCGTGCGCCAGCTCGGCGGCAGTGTCGGCATCGTCAGCACGCCCGGGAAAGGCACGCGCGTGTCGCTGAGGCTGCCGCGCGCCGTCGAGGCCGTCGCCAAGGGCCGCACCCCGGGAGAGCGCGGCGGGGTGGCAGGGCAGCTGACGGCGCGGGTCCTCCTGGTCGACGACGATCCCGACGTCCGGCAGGTGGTCGCGGCGATGCTGCGCGAGCTCGGCCATTCGGTCAGCGAGGCCGGGACCGGTGACGATGCACTGGACATGATCGAGCGCGGCGCCGGGCTGGATTGCCTGATCACCGACTACGCCATGCCGCGCATGAGCGGCGAAGAGCTGCGCCGGCGCGTCGAGCAGCTGCGGCCGCAGCTGCCGGTAATCCTTCTGACCGGCTATGCGGATGTCGCGGCCGTCGCCACGGCGACGAACACCCGCGTGATCCGCAAGCCGGTGTCGTCGCCGGACCTCGCCGCGGCCGTCGAGCAGGCCGTGTGCGGCGCCCGCGCCGACGTCATCGCGATGACATCGCGGCCGGCCTAGCGGCCGCGCCCCTGCATTCGCCACCGCCTCGTTTCGGTCGCGACCGTAGCATTCGGCCGTGACACGTCCGCTGTCCGGGCTCAGCCTCGGGCACGAGCCCACAGCGACGGAGCAGGAGATGGCCATCACGGTGTTCATCCGCTATCAGATCGATCCGTTTCAACGCGACGCATTCGAAGCCTATGCGCGGCGCTGGCGGACGATCATCCCGAAATGTGGCGGCGATCTCGTCGGCTACTGGCTGCCGCACGAGGGCACGAACAACATCGCCTACGGGCTGATCTCGTTCGCGAGCCTCGCGGCCTACGAAGCCTACCGCGCGCGCCTGCGCGCCGATGCCGAAGGCATGGCCAATTTCACGTCGGCGCAGGAGCAGCGGTTCATCCTGGCCGAGGAGCGGACGTTCCTGCAGCCGGTCGTCTGACCGGCTAACCCTGGCCGCCGCTGCAGTCGATCACCTGGCCGGTGATGAAGCTGGCGTCGTCGGAGGCGAGAAAGGCGATCGCCGCCGCCTGCTCCTCCGGCGTGCCGCGGCGCTTCAACGCCTGGCGGCCCCGCGCGTCGTCGACCATCTGGCGGCGGTAGAGCTCGTCTTCGGCCTCGTCGAGCGTCACGTTGACGCCGGGGCGGATTTCGGTGCGCGGCGTCAGCCGGTCGGGAATATCGGTGCCGCCCGGGGACATCACGTTCACGCGGATGCCGTAGCCGCCGTACTCCATCGACAGGACCTTGCTGAGCGCCAGCACCCCGCCTTTGCTGGCGGCGTAGGGGAGGCGGTGGAGCCCGCGCACCGACTGCGAGCCGACGTTCACGATCGAGCCGCTCTTCTGCGCCATCATCACCGGCAGCACCGCGAGGCAGCACCACAAGGTCGGATAGAGCGATCGCTCAATCTCGAGCTTCACCTCGTCCTCCTTGTACAAATGATAGGGCTTCATCCAGATCGTGCCGCCGACATTGTTGACCAGCACGTCGATGCGGCCGAACGCCTGCACCGCCGCGGCCATCAGCGCCTCGGCGCCGGCGAAGCTGCCGAGATCGACCACCGCTTTCGCGGCCGCGACGCCGTGGTCGTGCAGTTCCTTGACGGTGCGATCGGCCGCGTCCGCGGCGCGGTCGGCGACGACGATCTTGCCGCCTTCCTGGCCGAGACGACGTGCCGCCGCCCGGCCGATCCCTTGGCCGGCGCCGGTGACGACGCAGACCTTGTCCTGGAGCCGGCGGGCGCCGGCCGCACGCGGGTCGAGTTCGGGCGCCATTCCGTCCTCTCTTTCGTGCCAGAAAACCGAAACCGTCGCGGAATTGCACGTTTTTTTATCGATCATCTCGGCGCTTTCCTCCACCGTGTCGAACGGCCGGCCGCGTCGCACGTCTTCAGAGCAGACACAGTCCAAAGACCCTCGACCTTCGGTTCGGCGACACGCTGCAGGTCAGCCATGCGAACGAGTCGCATCTCTATCATTTGACAGACTCTATCAAACGATATTATTCCGCCCCCATGACCGCCGTCGTAGCGCGCCACCGCCCCGGTACTTATGCCCGCGGCGAAGATACCCGTCGCCGCCTGATCGAGACCGCCATCGCGGCGTTCGGCACCTATGGCTACGACGGCACCAGTACCCGCATGCTCGCCGAGCAGGCGGAGGTGACCTTGCCCGCCATCCAATACTATTTCGGCAGCAAGGAGGGACTGTACCGCGCGGCGATCGAGCACATCGTGGCCGGTATGGAGGAGCGGCTCGGGCCATTGGCGGAGCGCGCCCGCCGGCTGCTTGCGCATTCGAAAGCCGAGCGGAGCGATCTCCACCGGGCGTTGGGCGACCTGCTCGATGCCTTGGTGGCGCTGATCGCCGGCGGCAACACCAGCACCAAGCGCTTTATCGGCCGCGCCGAGATCGAGCGCAGCACGGCGCTGGCGGTGTTGCACGATGCCATGCGGCGGCTGATGCTCGAGCCGGCGATCGCGCTGGTCGCGCGCCTGACCGGGCACCGCGCCGACAACAAGCAGGTGGTCCTGCGGGCGCTGGCGATCGTCGGACAGGCGTCGGTGTTCTGCCATATCGGCCCGCGCTCGGCGCTCAGCCTTTCCGACTTCGATGCCGATCAGATCCGCGCGATCCAGTCGATCGTCCGACAGCACGCGAAGGCCGTGCTGGACGCGGCGGCCCGCGAAGGAAAATCATGACGTTGCGTACGACTTTGCTCGCCGCCGCCTCTGCGACGGTGCTCGTCCTTGCCGGTTGCATGGTCGGCCCCGATTTCGAGCGGCCGAAGACGCCGGAGAGCGCCGGCTATACGCCCGACAAGCTGCCGGAGTTGACCACCGGGACGCAGGTCCGTGGTGGCGAAACCCAGCGCCTCGTCGACGACCTCGACATCCCCGGGCAGTGGTGGACTTTGTTCCATTCGCCGGAGCTCAACAGCCTGATCGAGCAGGCGCTCAAGTCCAACCCGAGCCTGCAGGCGGCGCAAGCGAGCCTGCGTCAGGCGCAGGAGAACGCCTACGCGCAAGAGGGCACGCTCTATCCGACGGTGGATCTCAACGTCAATGCCTCCCGGCAGGAGCTGAACGGCGCCACGCTCGGCATCGACCGCAGCGTGGGACCGTTCAATGTCCGCACCGCCCAAGTCAGTGTCAGCTACGCCCTCGACGTGTTCGGGGGCTTGCGGCGGCAGATCGAATCGCTGCAGGCGCAAGCGGAGAACCAGCGCTTCCAGCTCGAAGCCACGTATCTGTCGCTGACGTCCAACGTCGTCCTGGCGGCCGTCCAGGAAGCCTCGCTCAAGGCGCAGATCGCGGCGACCCAGGACATCATTCAACTGCAGACGGACCAGCTCAAAATCCTGCAGCAGCAGTTCGAGCTCGGTGGGGCCTCGCGGGCGGGCGTGCTGGCGCAAGAGGCGCAGCTGGCCCAGACGAAGGCCAGCTTGCCGCCGCTGCAGAAGCAGGCGGCGCAGCAGCGCAACCTGCTTGCCGTGCTGTCCGGCCGCTTTCCGAACGACGAGCCGGTCGAGCGCTTCGATCTCGGCGCGCTGGTGCTGCCGGACAACCTGCCGCTCAGCCTGCCGTCGAAGCTGGTCGAGCAGCGGCCCGATATCCGTTCCGCCGAGGCGCAGGTGCATGCGGCGAGCGCGCAGATCGGCGTGGCGACGGCCAACATGCTGCCGCAGATCACCCTGACGGGGGCTTACGGCCGCGGCGGCTCGGAGTTCTCGCGCTTCAGCAGCCCATCGAACGCGATCTGGAGCATCGGCGCCGGGGTCGTGCAGCCGCTGTTCCATGGCGGACAACTGTTGCACGAAAAGCGGGCGGCCGTGGCGGCTTTCGATGCGGCGGCGGCCCAATATCGCAACACGGTGCTGACTGCGTTCCAGAACGTGGCCGACACGCTGCGGGCGCTCGAATCCGATGCCACGGCACTCGCCGCGCAGGTCGAGGCGGAGCGCTCCTCGCTCGACAGCCTCGAGCTGTCGCGCCAGCAGTTCCAAGCCGGCGCGATCACCTACACGACCCTGCTCGACGCCGAGCGCACGTACCAGCAGGCCCACATCAACGTCGTGCAGGCGCAAGCGAACCGCTTCGCCGACACCGCGGCACTGTTCCAGGCGCTGGGCGGCGGCTGGTGGAACCGCACGGACGTCATCAATCAGAAAACAGCACAAACCGGGAGCGAAGCGCCGCCACAGGTCTCTACGGCGGAGAACAAGCAATGATAAGACGACTGGTCATCGTGGTGGGACTGTTTGCCGCCGTCGCCGGTGCGTACGTGTTCTTCCAGTCCTTCAAGGCGAAGAAGATCCAGGAGTTCATGGCCGGCATGGCGGCGGCACCCCAGACGGTCTCGACGATGGTCGCCAAGGTGGACGAGTGGCAGTCGCGGCTGGACGCGGTGGGCAGCTTGCGCGCGGTCAACGGCGCCGAGCTGTCGTTCGAGGTCTCGGGCGTGGTCGACACGATCGAGTTCAAGTCGGGCGACGACGTGGCAGCGGGCACGCCGCTCGTGCGCCTGCGCTCGATCGATGATCTTGCCAAGCTGCGCTCGCTCGAAGCCACCGCGGAGCTCATGCGCATCACTTCGGAGCGCAACATCAAGCAATTTCGCGCCCAGGCGGTGAGCCAGGCCCAGCTCGATACCGACGCCGCCAATCTCAAGAGCGCGCTCGCGCAGGTGAACGAGCAGCAGGCGATCGTCAACAAGAAGGTGCTGCGGGCGCCGTTCGCGGGCCATCTCGGCCTGCGCATGGTCGACCTCGGCCAGTATCTGACCGCCGGCACCCCGGTGGTGACCTTGCAGTCGCTCGACCCGATTTATGCCGACTTCTTCCTGCCGCAGCAGGCGCTCGACGAGATCGCGGTCGGCCAGGCGGTCAGCGCCAAGATCGATACTTATCCGGGGCAGAGCTTCGCCGGCGAGATCTCGGCCATCAATCCCAAGGTCGACACGAACACGCGCAACGTCCAGGTGCGTGCGACCCTCAAGAATCCGGACCACAAGCTGCTGCCCGGCATGTACGCGACGGTGAGTATCGTCGTCGGCGCGCCGCAGCGCTATATCACGGTGCCGCAGACCGCGATCACCTTCAGCTCCTACGGCAACACAATCTACCTGGTCGACAACAAGGCGCCGGCCGGCGCGCCGCCGCAGTTGGTGGCGCGGCAGACGTTTGTGACCACGGGACCGACCCGCGGCGACCAGATCGCCGTCCTCAAGGGCGTCAACGAGGGCGACACGGTGGTGACGGCGGGGCAGATCAAGCTGCGCAACGGCGTCGGCGTCGTCGTCAACAACACCGTCCAGCCGACCGACGATGCGAATCCCAAGCCCACCGAGCAGATGTAGCCCCGAGCAGGATTGGCGTCATGAAGTTCACCGATCTTTTCATCCGCCGGCCGGTGCTGGCGAGCGTCGTCAGCCTGCTGATCCTGGTGCTCGGCCTGCGCTCGGTCTGGACGTTGCCGACGCTACAGTACCCGCGCACGGAGAATGCGGTCGTGACCATCACCACGACCTATTACGGCGCCGACCCCGACGTCGTCGCCGGGTTCCTGACGACGCCGCTCGAGAACGCGATCGCCCAGGCGAACGGCATCGATTATCTGGCGTCGACCAGCCAGACCAGCGTCAGCACGATCACCGCGTATCTCCGGCTCAACTACGACCCGGATAAGGCGCTCACCGAGATCCAAACCAAGGTCACGTCGGTGCGTAACCAGCTGCCGCCCGACGCACAGCAGCCGATCATGACGGTGAAGATCGGCCAGACGTTCGACGCCATGTATTTCGGCTTCAATTCCGACGTGCTGCCGCCGAACCGGGTCACCGACTACCTCGTCCGCGTCGTGCAGCCGAAGCTGCAGGCGGTGGAGGGCGTGCAGACCGCCGAGATCCTCGGCGGCAAGAATTTCGCGCTCCGTGCCTGGCTCGACCCGGTGAAGCTGGCGGCCTACGGACTTACCGCCACCGATGTCAGCCAGGCGCTGGCCGCGAACGACTACATTTCCGGCCTCGGCAACACCAAGGGCCAGATGGTGCAGGTGAGTCTCAGTGCCGGGACCAGCCTGCACACCGTCGACGAGTTCCGGAACCTCGTGCTGAAGCAGTCGGGCGGGGCCATCGTCCGTCTGCAGGATGTCGCCAACGTGACGTTGGGCGCCGACGACTACGAGTCCGAGGTCGGCTTCGACGGCAAAAAGGCCGTTTACATCGGTATCCAGGTGGCGCCGTCGGCGAACCTGCTCGACACCGTCGCCGGCATCTACAAGGTTTGGCCCGACATCAGGTCGCAGCTGCCGCAGGGTCTCAACGGCGAGATCGTCTACGATTCGACCAAGTTCGTGCACAGCGCCATCCGCGAGGTGATCTCGACACTCGTGCAGGCGCTCGTGATCGTCACCTTGGTGGTCTTCGTCTTCCTCGGCTCGCCGCGCTCGGTCGTCATCCCGGTGATCGCGATCCCGCTGTCGCTGATCGGCACCTTCACGATGATGTTGGCGTTCGGCTTCTCGATCAACCTTTTGACCCTGCTGGCGCTGGTGTTGGCGATCGGCCTCGTGGTCGACGACGCCATCATCGTGGTCGAAAACGTCAACAGGCACCTGGAGGAGGGACTGACGCCGTTCGCGGCGGCGATCCAGGGGGCGCGCGAGCTCGGCGGCCCGATCATCGCCATGACGGTCGTTCTGGTCGCCGTCTATGTCCCGATCGGATTCCAGAAAGGGCTGACCGGCGCGCTGTTCACCGAGTTCGCGTTTACGCTCGTCGGCGCCGTCACCGTGTCGGCGGTGATCGCTTTGACCCTATCGCCGATGATGAGCGCCAAGCTGCTCAAGCCGCACGATCCGGAAATGCGCGGCTGGGAAAACCGCCTGGTGGCGTTCATCGACCGCACGTTCGCCCGGGTGCGCGGCCGCTACGAGCGCAACCTGCGCGGCACGCTGAACTACCTGCCTGTGGCCGCCGTGTTCGCTCTGCTCGTGCTCGGCAGCATCTATTTCATGGCGCGCGATGCGAAGACCGAGCTGGCGCCGCAGGAAGACCAGGGCGTGATCATCGCCTTCGGCTTCCCGGCGCCCAACGCGACCCTGCAGCAGCGGATGATGTACGCCAAGCAGACATACGGCCTCTTCGCCCACTATCCCGAGATGGATCACGTGTTCCAGCTCGAAGCGCCAGGACAGTCCCTGGCGGGGCTGGTCCTGAAGCCCTGGGACGAGCGTCAGCGCACGTCGAACGCGCTGCAGCCGGTCGTGCAGCAGCAGCTCAACCACGTGGCGGGCATGCGCATCTCGGCCAACCAGCCGCCGGCGCTTCCGGGCAGCTTCGGCTTCCCGATCCAGTTCGTCATCGGCACGACGCAGCCGTTCGCCAACCTCTATGACGTGTCGCAGAAGTTCATGGTCGAGGCGCTCAAGAGCGGCATGTTCATGTTCCTCGACAACGACCTCAAGATCGACCTGCCGCAGGCCACGGTGCAGATCGACCGCGACAAGGCGTCGGAGCTCGGGCTGCGGATGAGCGACGTCGGCGCCGCCATGGCGTGGATGCTGGGCGGCGGCTACGTGAACTACTTCAGCCTCGACGGCCGGTCCTACAAGAAGATCCCGCAGGTCGAGCAGCAGTTCCGGCTGAACACCGACCAGCTGCTGAACTACTACATCCGCGCCGCCGACGGTACGGCGGTGCCGCTGTCGACGATCGTCACGATCAAGGAAAAGACGATCCCGCGGTCGATCAACCACTTCCAGCAGCTCAATTCCGCGACCATCCAGGGGGTGACGGCGCCGGGTGTGGCGATGGGCGACGCGCTGGCGTACCTGCAGAACCTCGCGACCCGGGAGCTGCCGCAGGGCTACACGGTCGACTATGGCGGCACCTTGCGGCAATTCGTGCAGGAGGCCGGCGGCTTCGTGGTGACGCTCAGCTTCGCGGTCATCATCATCTTCCTGTCGCTGGCGGCCCTGTTCGAAAGCTTCCGCGACCCGGTGATCATCCTGGTGTCGGTGCCGATGTCGATCGCCGGCGCCATGCTCTTCGTCAGCATCGGCATCGGCGGCGCCAGCCTCAACATCTACACCCAGGTGGGGCTGGTGACGCTGATGGGCCTGGTGAGCAAGCACGGCATCCTGATGGTGGAGTTCGCCAACGAGCTGCAGCGCCAGGGCAAGCCCAAGCGCCAGGCGATCGAGGAGGCCGCCGGCATCCGGCTGCGGCCGATCCTGATGACCACGGCCGCGATGGTGCTGGGCGTCGTGCCGCTCCTGGTCGCGAGCGGCGCCGGTGCGGTGTCACGCTTCCAGATGGGCCTGGTGATCGCGAGCGGCCTCGCCATCGGCACGTTCTTCACGCTGTTCGTGGTGCCGGCGGCCTACCTGCTGATCGCCGCCGACCACACGCACGAGCAGGAGAGCCAGGAGCTGACGCCGGTCCAGGCGGGGCACTGAGCTGAAGATCGTCATTGCGAGCGATTCGTCGGGCTTTGGCCTCCTCGCAATGACGGCTTTGGCTACGCCGGCAGCACGGTCTCGACCAGCCGCGCCCAGTAGCTGGCGCCGATCGGCAGGATCTCGTCGTTGAAGTCGTAGTGCGGGCTGTGCAGGACACGGCCGCCGTCCGACGGGCCGTTACCGATGAAGATATAGCAGCCGGGCTTCTGCTCCAGCATGAACGCGAAATCCTCGCCGCCCATGGTCGGCATCGGATTGCGGTCGACGTTGGCCTCGCCGACGACGTCGCAAGCGACGCGGGCCGCGATCTCCGTCTCGCGCTCGTGGTTGACGGTCGGCGGATAGTTGCGCCTGTAGGTGAGCGCGGCGCTGGCGCCGTGTGCCATGGCGACGCCCTCGATGATGCGCTTCATCTGCGCCTCGACGGCGTCGCGTACGGCGGGCTTGAAGGCGCGCGCGGTCCCCCGCATGAGAACCTGCTCCGGGATGATGTTCCAGGCCTCGCCGGCGTGGATCTGGGTGACGCTGACGACCGCCGAATCCACCGGGTGCGTGCTGCGGCTGGCGATCGTCTGCAGGCCGGTGACGATCTGCGCCGAAATGACGATCGGATCGATGGTCGTGTGCGGCATCGCCGCGTGGCCGCCCTTGCCGGTGACCATGATCTCGAAGGTGTCGGTGGCGGCGAGCATCGGCCCGGCCTTGACGGCGAACTTGCCGACCGGCGTCCCCGGCCAGTTGTGCATGCCGTAGACCGCCTCGACCGGGAATTTCTCGAACAGCCCGTCCTCGATCATCTTGCGGCCGCCGCCCTCGGTCTCCTCGGCGGGCTGGAAGATCAGGTGCACGGTGCCGCGAAAACGTCCGGCCTCGGCGAGATAGCGCGCGGCCCCCAGCAGCATCGTCGTGTGGCCGTCGTGGCCGCAGGCGTGCATCTTGCCGTCATTGGTGGATTTGTGAGCGAAGCCGTTGGCTTCGTGGATGTGCAGCGCGTCCATGTCGGCGCGGATGCCGATCACCGGTCCGTTGCCGCGCTTGATCGTGCCGACGACGCCGGTGCCGCCGAGGCCGCGGTCGACGTCGATGCCGAACTCAGTGAGCTTTCTGGCGACATAGTCGGAGGTGCGATGCTCCTCGAAGGCCGTCTCGGGATGGGCATGCAGGTCGCGCCGCCACGCCGTCATGTCGTCGTGGAACGCCGCGATACGGTTGATGATCGGCATGAGGGGCTCCGGAGCGGGGAACGCCGGAACATTGTGGTACGGCCGCCCGCCGAAGGCAAACCGCCGCGCAAAACGGCCGCGCCGGGACGAAAGGGGGAGGGAGCCCCGGCGCGGCCGGCGGGCTGGGAAGGCAGCCCGCATCTCGCGGTCACATGGCGCGCACGCTGCGCAGGAACCGCTCAACCCGGCCCTCGAGATCGGTCGCCTGGCCGGAGAGTGCGCGGGCCTCGGTCAGGACGCCGGACGAGTTGCGTCCGGTATCGGCCGCGGCCTCGCGGACGCCGCTGATGTTCTGCGACACTTCGCGCGTGGCCGCCGACTGCTCCTCGACCGCCCCCGAGATCGACGTGCTGATTTCGCTGACCTGGCCGATGATCTTCACGATCTCGCCGATCGCGGCCGCGGTGCCCTGGCTCGTGTCCTGGATCGCCTTGATCTGCTGCTCGATCTCCTCGGTCGCTTTGGCGGTCTGGGTTGCCAGACTCTTCACCTCCGAGGCGACCACGGCGAAGCCCTTGCCGGCCTCGCCGGCGCGCGCCGCCTCGATCGTGGCGTTGAGCGCCAGCAGGTTCGTCTGCCCGGCGATGTCGGCGATCAGCTTGCTGACGTCGCCGATGCGCGCCGCGGCACCGACGAGACTGGCGACCAGCTCCTCCGACTTGCGCGCCTCGGAGACGGCCGTGCCGACCACGCGGCTTGATTCGGTGATCTGTCGGGCGATCTCGCCGACCGAGGCCGAGAGCTCCTCGGCCGCCGCCGACACCGTCGACGACTGGCCGTTGGTCTGCTCCGCGGCGGCGGCGAGCGACTGCGCGGCGGTCTGCAGGTTCGCCGCCGACGTCGCGACCGACCCGACCAGCGCCTTCACGTTCGTCTCGAATTCGTTGGCGAGCGTCGCGTTCTCCTGCTTGCGCTTCGACAGGTCGGTCGCGAATTTCACGACCTTCCACAGCCGGCCATTGAGATCGAACACGGGGTTGTACGACGCCTCGATCCAGATCTCCTTGCCGCCTTTGCCGATGCGCTTGTACTGCGCCGCCTGGTATTCGCCGCGGTTGAGCTTCTCCCAGAACTGCCGGTAGCCGGCGCTCTCCGCCTCGGCCGCGTCGACGAAGATGCGGTGATGACGCCCCTTCACCTCGTCGAGCGTGTAGCCCATCACGCCCAGGAAGTTCTCGTTGGCGGTGATGATCGTGCCGTCGGGTTGGAACTCGATGACCGCCTGCGAGCGGCCGATCGCCTGCACCTTGCCGTCGAGATCGGCAAACGTCGCTTTCTGCTGGCTGATGTCGGTGGCGAATTTCACCACCTTGTACGGCCGGCCGGCACGGTCGAGGACCGGGTTGTACGAGGCTTCGATCCAGACCTCGCGCCCGCCCTTGCCCAGACGTTTGAACTGGCCGGCCTTGTACTCGCCGCGATTGAGGCCCTGCCACAGCTGGCGATACTCGGGCGTGTCCTTCGCCCCGGGCTCCAGGAACATGCTGTGGTGGCGTCCCTTGATCTCCTCGAGCGTATAGCCCATCGCGGTCAGGAAATTCGCATTGGCGGTCACGATCGTGCCGTCCAGCTTGAACTCGATGATCGCCTGCGAGCGGTGCAGCGCCGCCAATACCGCCCGCTCACCCGACTTAGCGAAAAACATCTGGTGCTCCTTCGTGGATCTCGTCGTCTCAGTGGCGCCATCAGAGCAGCCGCGGCTTACGAATCGATTGCCTGCGAAGCGGCTGTTCAGGCCGGCGGGAGGTGGCACCGGTTCTGTTTACCCTATTGAAATGTTTGCCTTATAATCTCCTTCGCTGTCCTGGGCGCGTCGCTGACGGCGCGCTTTGTCTAACCCCTGTCGAGCTTCGACGTGTCGTCCCCCCGCATTGGCATCGCCGCCGCCGCCGCGGCCTCCGGCCTCTCCGCCCATACGCTGCGAGCCTGGGAGCGTCGTTACGGCTTCCCGCAGCCGTCGCGCACCGCCGGCGGCGAGCGGCTCTACACGAGCGAGGACGTGGCGAAGCTGACGTTGCTGCGGCGGCTCGTCGCACGCGGCCATCGCGTCAACAAGGTCATCGGCCTGACGACGGCCGAGCTCGAAGCGCTGGCCGTCGACGTCAGCGAGGCAGCGCGCTCGGTGCCGCTCGACGTGCAGGAATGCCTGCGGCATCTCTCGGCGCAGTCGGTCTCGCAGCTTCGCCGTCTGCTGCAGGGCGCCCTCGTGCGCCAAGGCCTTGGGCGCTTCGTGCTCGACACCGCGCGTCCGCTCGTCGGACTCGTCGGCGAGTGGTGGGCGCGCGGCGACATCGCCGTGTTTCAGGAGCATCTGTTCGCCGAGCAGCTCGAGCGGCTGTTGCGCGAAGGCATGGCGCCCCTCGATCCGCATAACGGACCCATCGTCATCCTGACCACCCTGCCGGGCGAGCAGCACCGCCTCGGCCTGCTGATGCTCGAAGCGCTCCTGCGCCTCGAGGGCGCCGAGTGCGTGCCGCTCGGCACCGAGACTCCGCCCGCCGACCTGGTCAAGCTCGCCGCGATGTCCGCGGCCGACGTCGTCGCTCTGTCCTTCAGCAGCGGCTACAAAGATCCGATGGGCCGCCGCGCGTTGGCGGCGCTGCGCCGCGAGCTGCCGCCGGCGGTTGCGATCTGGGCAGGCGGCCAGGGTGCGGTCCGCCAGACGCGCGGCCTTGCGGGCGTAACGCTGCTGCGCGACCTCGAGGACGGCATCGCGGCGTCCCGCGAGCGGGCCAGATTGCAGGCGACGAGTTGAGCCGCAGCAGCGCACGCGCCGTATCGCGTGCGACCGGTCTCGACCGTCAGGTGAGCTCGACCGTCAGCGGATTGTAGGAGTAGAGCCAGGCGTTGCGCGAGGCGCCTTCGTCGCGGTTGGCGAATGCCGCGCGCAGCTTCTTCTGGTCGCGCATGTGGAAGAGGTCGCGGTTGGCGGTCGAGCCCTCGACGATGCGCGAGGTGCGCGCGATGCGGTTGCGCTGATAGATCTGCAGCGCTTCGGCGACGTCGCCGGTCATGCCCAGCGCCCGCGTCAGCACCGCACTGTCCTCGATCGCCATCGCGGCCCCCTGTGCGAGATAGGGCAACGTCGCGTGCACGGCGTCGCCGAGCATGGTCGCGCGCCGCGTGCTCCAGTTGTTGATCGGCGGCCGGTAGAACAGCGACCAGCGGTAGCACTGGTTGCGGTCGGCCTTGTCGATGATGAGCTGGATGTCCGGATGCCAGCCGACGAAGTCGGCCTTGAGCTTGTCCCACGGAAACTTCGCGGTCCACGATTCCTCGGAGACCTCGTCGGTCTCGACGAGGCCGACGAAATTGAGCAGGGCGCCGGCGCGCAGGTAATAACAGACGACGTGCGCCCCCGGGCCCATCCACACCGACATGACCTCGCCCATGAAGTCGCGCGGCAGCTTTTCCGAGGGGATGGTGAGGCGCCACGCGGCGTCGCCGGTGTACACGGCGTGATCCGCCCCGGCGATCTGGGCGCGCACCGCCGACTTCACGCCGTCGGCGCCGATCAGGAGGTCACCGTCGAACGTCTCGCCGGTGGCGAGCTTCACGCGCACGCTCTTCGCCGATTCCTCGAAGCCGACCACCTTGCTGTTCAGCCGGACCACGTCGCGCTTGAACTCGCGCGCCCGGGCGGCCAGGCAGTCGTGCAGGTCGGCGCGGTGGAACTGGTTGTAGGGTGCCCGATGCAGACGCTCGTGCTCGTCGGCGAGCGAGAAGCGGCTGATCTCCTCGCCGGTATCGTGCAGCCGGAAGACATAGGCGCCGGGGCGCACGGCCATTTTCGCGATCGCCGGGCCGATGCCGAGATCGTTCAGCACATGCCGGGCGTTGGCGCTGATCTGGATGCCGGCGCCGATCTCGCCGAGCACCGGCGCCTGCTCGAACACGGTAACGTCGTGGCCGGCCTTCATCAGGCAGGAAGCGGCGGTCAGCCCGCCGAGGCCGGCGCCGGCAATCAGGATTTTCATCGTCGTCCCAACTCGTGACTTTTGTAGCGACAGCTTATCGCGTTGCGGGTGACGCCGCGACCCTGACGTTACAGGAACTTTCGCGCCTGATGCTTGTTCTCGACTGCGCCATGGACCCCGACACGCCCGTACAGCTGCGTGCGAAGGCACAGCAAATCCGGGACATGATGCGGAGCTTGAGCGACGAGCAGGCGCTCCAGGTCCTGCGAGACGCCGCGCAGGAGCTGGAGACGCGCGCGACGGAGCTGGAGATGCGGCGCCCGGGCGGCTGATGCGACGTCATCTGGTTTGGTGCGGCGCGGCGCCTCGCAGTCGCCTGGCCGTCTCGGCCGCGGCGCCCGCACGCGCCGAGAGTGTCTGCGGGGAATGTCTATAGACAGATTAGGAGGACAGGCCGAAGTTTGCGGTGGCAATTCCTAGGCTGGACGTGCCCATTAAATTTGGCTTTCTTTAATGGGCACGCGGGACTTCGGCCGCCGGTCACGCGCTCTGCCGGCAGCGACCGGACCCGCCCCGCGTTATTTCCAGGATATTTTA
>Ga0335070_10001031_pt1 | contig 31968 bp, 26 predicted proteins | sample Lox_Sample_13_FD_206722 | JGI IMG/M metagenome (GOLD analysis project Ga0335070, IMG submission 206722) | Soil microbial communities from Loxahatchee National Wildlife Refuge, Florida, United States - Lox_Sample_1.3 | ecosystem: Environmental > Terrestrial > Soil > Wetlands | place: USA...
CCTGTGGCATATGAACAGAAATTCTATACAGGACAGCTGGCAGCTTGAAAGGTTTGGTGTCCACTATTGACATCCGAGGTCAAATGGCTCCTGATTCTCATCAACCAAAGGTAGACCAAAATCTATTATGATTCTTGATTCTGTTGTCTGGAGTTCTATACAAGTCCCACCTATTTCTTTCGTCCCACGGTGGATGGTAAGGTTCATGGTATCTCAGTTGGCTTTGGAAATATCTATGCTGTTTTTTAAGTGAAGCACTTTTATTGGGGGATCTTTCTGTTTTAACTCCTTAATACTCTTTTGGGCAATCCACGAATAACCTAACACGACAACAACCCCCAGGACTCCAGGCACAATATTGACATTAAGACTCTGATTAACCAGTCCGAAGGATTGCTTCTGCATTATGTTTATCTCATAGCATTTCTTGTAATCCTCAAAATGATTCGAAATCCTCTCAATATAACCCTTGAGTTGGGTGCTCACGTCACCCCTTAACTCAGGATTGTTCCCCAACTTGACCTCCACTATACAGAATTGGTAATCATCACTGCTCTTTTGTTTAAGAGTCAATATGTCCATCTTCGTCCTGTTAAATTTGTCCACAACCTGTCTGTCAATTATTATCAGGTCTTTTCTGTTCACGTTGTCAGTCGTCAGCATCTGTTCAAATGTGGTTTCTTCTTGGTAATTGACCTCTTTAACCTTCTGTCCCATTGATAACAAGTTTTCGGAACTGAAGAAGGGACGCAGTTGCTCTTTGGGAAGACTGAAGACCAAGTAATCGTTGTTTTTCTTCGGATCAAACCTTTTTTCTATCTTCTCGCTAATGAACTTATGGTGAATTGAAATATCATGTAACTGTAATGCTTTATTAAATGATACTTTCCCCAGACTATTTCCTTTGTAGTAAAGGTTGAAATAATTATCCCTGATTTGAAAATCATATTCAAAACCTGACTGAATGATTTTATTAAACAAAAACTGAAAATCTTGCTTGATGCTGTTGAATACGTTTTCAGAAAAATACCTTTTGATAACAGGCTTGTTCATTTTTTTATTCCTCTTTCTTGTGTGAGATTTTCTACTCAAAGATAATAGGTCAATCGGGCTATACCCAGGAGGCATCGGCATCCTCCATCCATCAGGTTCATCGAACAAAAAGGCATATTCATAGTCGGGACCTAGATCACGCCAAAAGACTAGAACACCATCTGGTTCAGTTTGTTCAAGCATCTGTCGATACCAAGCTACATACTCTGCATTATGCTTACGTGCTTTCTGCACAAGTTTTGGATAAGCGGAAATAAATTTTTCAGCCAAAACTTCCACGGGGTCAGAATTACTAGCCCAGGGCAGTGGGTAATGAGGGTCACCAATAGAGCTGCGGACACTTAACGGGTCTTTTTGACGATTGGGCCATTGCGCATTTTCCATCGCACCAATTTCAAATCTCCAATAGCCACCATTTGGAGACATTACAGGGTTGAGATATAAGGATTCGTGGCCCTGCTGATGCAGATTTGCGACCATATGCATGATGCGACGGATTATCTGTGAAGGCAGGAGTCCTGCTTCGCGCAATTTTTCTTCTTCCAATTTCCTTTTCTCAAATCGCCGTATTTCTTCAGATGGTTCTATGAAATAGTCGCGCAATACCCTGCCACTTATTTGCGCCCCCGTTTTTGTATTTGTGTAGGTGTAGGCATATCCTCTATCAGTCCGTTCTATCCGAATCCGCCATCCGAGCTTGTCATCTATGTAGTCCTCTTGTTTGTTCATTTTTTTGTTAAAGGAATGCTATCAACCCTGTCTGTGGCGTCAAACATCGTATTTAAGGAAGCCGGCTCAGATTTCCAAATTGTTCGAAATGCCTGTCAAAAGCAAATGCCCTGGTCAATTTGAGGGACTTCATAATGGAAAAGCTTGTGCAGTCGGTGAAGCTGAAATCCTTGTCAGCGTATTGCTTGAAGATCGCAAAAGCCGCATCCTCCATGTGCGGAGTGATCGTGATAATTTCAATGAGACCGCTCTTTTTAAGGTTTTCCCTGAAGGCAACAGCGACACTGTGTGATATCCTTGCTCCGAGGTAGTTTATCGTCTCGCAGACAACGAAGTTCGTGGTAACGAACCTGCTCCCTTTTTCGGTTGAGGTCTTGTAGAAGGCCTTGGCCGCCTTGTGGTTTTCGTCATCAGTGTCTATGAGGGCTATAAATGCTCCCGTATCGATAAATAGTTTCATTTCTTCTTCCCATACAAATACCGGTCATGTTTTGTGGAGGCGTCCTTAATCCCTGACTTTGCGACTCCTATAACTTCTTCGAACGGGTCTTTCCCATGCTTTTCAGTCTGAATCTCAGCAACAAGAGACAGTTCTATCGCCTCCCGTATAAGCTGGTTGACGCTCTTTTTCTCTTCTATGGCCTTATACTTGAGTGCTTTCAGGGTCTCCTCAGGAAGCCTTATATTAGTGGCAACAGTGACAGACACGCTGGACCTCCATTCTCTTTTGGTTGATTGTGTTATTCGATATCATGATACTATGGTAGTACATTAATTGTCAAGAGAGCCCTTCTGGAGGAGCGTCACCGGACAAGCCAATACCTAGGGGCTAATCATTGAACAGAGATAGACAAAGTGAGTAGTTTAAGGTAAAGTGTTATAACAAAGTGGAAGGAGGTATAACATGACTATTGCAAAGGCTACTATTAAGGGACACGTGATAATACCCGCCGAACTGAGGAAGAAATATAATATCAAGAAGGGGAGCAAGGTCTGCATCTATGAGGGAAAGGGAGGCGTGATTATAATAAAACCGATTCCTGAAGACCCCATCGGGGAATCCCGGGGAATGCTCAAAGGCAAGCCCTCCCTGCTCAAAACCCTGATGAGAGACAGACGCGAGGAGGCGGACCGTGGATAGCGCTTACGTGCTTGACAGTTATGCCCTCATCGCTCACTTTGAAGACGATGCGGGAGGGGAGAAGGTGAGAAAGATCCTCAGGGCTGCTCACGAGGGAAAAACAAGGCTGTATCTCTCTGTAATCAATCTTGGTGAAATATATTACAATATTGTGAGGGAGAGGGGAGTTGAAAAAGCTGATCAGACAATGTTTATGATAGAGCAGCTGCCCATAGGCATTATTGACGCTGATAAGATTATTACGCTTGAAGCTGCCGGGCTGAAGGCCCAATACTCCATTGCATATGCAGACTGTTTTGCCGCTGCCCTTGGCATCCTGAAAAAGGCAAGAGTGGTAACCGGGGACCCGGAGTTTAAGAAAATAGGGGAAAAGGTAAGATTAGAATGGATTTGAGAAACAGGCATCATGGTTGAGCGTCTAAAGAGGATAAGGCAGGAAATACTGGGGGTTGCCTCTATTTTCGGGAGCATCTACATTGCCCTGAGCCTTGCGACATACTCCAAATGGGATCCTTCCCTCTTTGTGTTTTCCACTCTCCCTGTGCAAAATTACGGAGGCATTGTTGGTTCATACCTTGCTGATTTCATGGTCTCTACAGCCGGCGTAGTGGCTGTGGTCATACCCATTGCTCTGGTGATCTACGGGATAAAGGAGGTGCTGGGTAAGGAAGGCCATTGGATCTATCTCCTGGGCTTTATCCTCTTCATCCTTTCGGCTTCCATGCTCGCTTCTCTAGTCGCTACAACCTTTCATATCACTCTGGTGAACAACTTAGGCGGGATTGTGGGTTCTCTTCTTTCTGATTTTGCGGTAGGGCTGCTCTCAATTCCCGGAGCATATATCTTTTCATTGGCACTCTTCCTTTCTTCTCTTATTCTCCTGAGCCCTGTCTCCTTAACTTCGCTTGCCATTCGTGGACCTGAGAAGAAAAAGGACGAAGTGGAGCCAGTGGAAGAGGAGGGACCGATCATACTGGGAGAGCCTTTTACCGATCATGCAAGTATGACTATGGACACAATTACCCATGATATTCCCATCACTGTCCACGACCGGGAGATACCCAGGAAAACTCCTCCTGAAGACCGGAGTCTTTTCCGTCTTGAGAAGCCTGTGCGCAGAGGTGAGTATGAATTGCCCGGCGTTGAATTCCTGAACCCGCCTGTCCCCCTCTCATCCAGGCCGACGAGGGAGGAGATCATGTCCAGCTCTCAGTTGCTTGAGCGAAAATTGAGGGATTTTGATGTGGAAGGGAAAGTAATCCATGTCCATCCTGGTCCGGTGGTGACCATGTATGAATTTGAGCCCGCACCCGGGGTCAAGATAAACCGTGTGGTTGCCCTTTCGGATGATCTGGCCCTTTCCATAAAGGCGCAGAGCGTGAGGGCGTTCCCATTGCCGGACAAGGCAGCTATAGGGCTGGAAGTTCCCAACAAAAACCGGGAGATGGTATATATCCGGGAGATCATCTCATCAGAGAACTTCCAGAAGAGCTACTCAAAGCTCACGCTTGCCTTGGGAAAAGATATATTCGGCAATACCATTGTTGCCGATCTTCTGAAGATGCCCCACCTCCTTGTGGCGGGTGCAACGGGTTCGGGGAAGAGTGTCTCCATAAATTCCATGGTCATGAGTATTCTCTATAAGGCAACTCCGGCGGAGGTGAGAATGCTGATGATAGACCCTAAACTCCTGGAGCTCTCTTCCTATGAAAATATTCCCCACCTTATCTCTCCGGTAATCACTGCCCCCAAGGAAGCGGCAGAGGCTCTCAGGAAGATGGTATTCGAGATGGAGAGGAGATACAGGCTCCTTGCGGAGAAGGGGGTGAGGAACATAGATGCCTTCAACAGGATGGTTCCTGATGAGGAACTGCTTCCCTATATCGTGATATTTATTGACGAACTCGCTGACCTGATGTTTACCTCTGCCAATGAGGTGGAGGACTCCATCGCGCGCCTTGCCCAGATGGCAAGGGCATCGGGAATACACCTCATTCTCGCCACACAGAGGCCGTCCGTTGATGTGATCACAGGGGTCATCAAGGCAAATTTCCCGGCCAGAATCGCATTTCAGGTGACCTCGCGTATAGACTCAAGGACCATCATTGACAGCCAGGGTGCTGAACAGCTCCTGGGAAAAGGGGATATGCTCCTCATGCTCCCCGGCCAGAGGATCGAGAGGGTGCACGGCGCCCTGGTTACCGAGGAAGAGGTCAGGGCAGTAACCGGATTCATCACTTCGCAGGGAGCACCTGATTATTCCTTGTTCGAGACCATTGCTTCTGAAGCAGCGGGGCAGGAAGAGGCATCCGATGAACGGGACGAGATGTACCAGAAGGTCCTGGAGTTCGGTGAATACACAGGAGAGGTATCCATATCATCCATTCAGCGGAGATTTAAGATCGGCTATAACAGGGCAGCGAGGGTTATGGAGCTTTTGGAAGAGGATGGTTATGTGGGACCACCAAAAGGGGCAGGAAAACCCAGGGATTTCTTGAGGAAAAGGAGATGAATGGATATGACTAGAACTTTTTGCAGACGATCAGTTTTGCGGGGAATCATTTTTTGTTAAAGTAGAACTGGATGTTTAAATTAATTCAAAAGGGGAAAAGATGTCGATAAATGCAGATAAGCCGCATCTGTGGAAAGCGGACGTCGAGACGTCAATCGACTTCTATAATGATTAGTTTCTGCGCTTCGCACCGGTAACTTACAGAAAGCAACGTGTTTTGCGAACGAAGGAAGTAGTTGAGGCCCTCCAAAAAACAGCAAACCTTACCAGAATTACGCCTGAAATCCTAAAAGAAAACCCTTCTGTTCTGCCGATGCTGCGGATGGTAACCGCCCCACCTTTGGCAAGGGACAGACTGATGGGATTGGCTTATGTGAATAAGAGCCTTATTGAATCAATGGAGGGCAAGAAAGACAAACCGCCGCGAGTTCCTTCCAGAATGACAAAGAGCAAACTTGACGAGGAATTGGGCAGAATCTGTGATGTAATATCAGAACTAGCCGACCGTGATCTCTTCCCTTGGCTGGATTCCAAACAGCGACCGGATCAAACAGACATTGACAGGTCTGCTGCTGTTGTTGCCGATCGTCTTTGCGGAGCAGCATCTGATCCTATTATCCGCAATGCTCAGGAGAAACGGCAGCTTGAAGCATTGAAACGGTGGCTAAGGAAACGAGGTTATAACTACATCGGCACGGATGCTGCACGTAATCCGATTGAAATGTCTCCCGGCACATTTACCTTTCGTCTTAATCTCCCCGCCGGAAAGAAATCTTCCCCGGTCAATATTCCGATAGATTGTGTAATAAAGCCTTTATCATACGACAAGACGTCAATGCCGATTCTTATTGAGGCAAAATCGGCTGGCGACGCTACTAATACGAACAAAAGAAGGAAAGAAGAGGCACAGAAGTATTCCCAGTTGAAAGAACGGTACGGCACGGGAGTTTCGTTTATCCTATTGCTCTGCGGCTATTTTGAGCCAGGCTATTTGGGATATGAGGCATCCGAGGGAATCGACTGGATTTGGGAACATCGACTGGACGACCTCGACCAAATACTAAACGGAAAAATTAAAAAAAAAGTCCAGGCAGTAAAAGAAGACACTGAGCCGTACGTCGTATCCGACGATGCTGCGGAGGCGGAACGTTTTATCCGCCAAAAACAAATTGACGATTCCAAATCAGCAGAAGAAAGAAACAGACAGGGTCAGTTCTCTACTCCACATACTCTTGCTCTCGAAATATTGGCAAATGCTTTAGCTTATCTTCCCAAAGATGAGCCAGTTTCCTTTATAGAGCCGGGCTTGGGAACTGGTGTCTTTTTTTCTGCTTTAAGACGTATTGCAAACAGTCGCACGCTTAAGGAGGCAGTCGGGGTAGAATTAGACCCGACCTATGCAGAAATATCACGGGCAATTTGGGGTCAATACGGCCTTACGGTAGAGCAGATCGATTTTATTTCTTTTTCAAGAAGTCCTGAGCAGGCAAACCGCTATAATCTTCTCTGCACTAACCCTCCTTATGTCAGACATCACCACATTAATCCTGAGACGAAACGGAGTTTACAAACGAGTCTCGACAGAGAACTCGGAATTTCTGTCAGTGGATTGTCGGGATTATATGTATATTTTATTTTGCTGGCGCATTCAATACTAGCAAATAATGCAGTTGCGTCTTGGCTTGTTCCTTCCGAATTCCTTTATGTCAATTATGGCAAAGCCCTGCGTGATTACTTCCGCCATCACGTCACTTTGCTTAATATTCATCAATTCGATGCGGAGGAAGTCCAATTTGACGATGCCCTGGTGTCATCTTGCGTCGTTACCTATATGAAACGTCTTCCCTCGCCTGACGCGACATTCCGCTTTTCTTTCGGTGCAGATATGTTAAACCCCAAGCACTCACAGGAGATTGCTCTGAGTAACGGTACTTTAAACGGCAAGTGGACGGTCTTGCATTTAAAGGACGAAGCAGAAAGAGATGACGAAGAATATGAAATAGGAGATTTTTTCACTATCAAGCGTGGGTTGGCAACAGGGGCAAACGAATTCTTTATCCTTGATAAGGGCATCATTGATCACTATTCGATACCTGCGCGGTTTCTCAAGCCAATATTGCCCAGTCCGCGATATCTTAAGGATACTGTTATTCAAAGCGAGGCAGACGGGTCACCGAGAATTGACAAAGTTAAGTACCTCCTCGATTGTGACGTGCCGCCTGAGATCGTAAAAGAACGGTATTCGGGTCTGTGGAATTACTTCAAAAGGGGAGTTGAAAAGAATATTCCGCAGCGTTACCTGTGCGCCGGCAGGGAGGAATGGTATTACCAGGAACGGAGAACGCCGAGTCCTTTTTTGGCCACATATATCGGTCGTTCACAAAACGGCACCAAATCGCCGTTCCGGTTTCTACTGAACTTGTCCAACGCGCTGGTGACCAATGTTTATTTGAACCTGTACCCGAATGAGCTGCTATCAGCGCTTTTACATGAGGATAAGGCACGTTTCGTTGAGATGCTGGAGTTGTTAAATGGAATATCGATTGAAGAAGTGCTACGAGCAGGAAGGTCATACGGTGGAGGGCTGCATAAAATTGAACCAAAAGAGCTTGCCGGGGTGCCGCTTAGGAAAATTCCTGAATGGTTAAAGGCCGGTGCTGCCAAACAGTTGGTTATGTTGTGACAAACAGACACGAAAAGACCGTCCTCCGGGCGCGCCTTAATGAGGAGAGATTAATGAATGTCTCCGAAAGAATCTCTTTATTGGTCTGGAGTTTTGAGAGGACATTATGGAAATAGAGAAACAAATAAAAGAGTACCTCAGATGCCTGGATGAAAGCCTTGATATCTTATCGCTGCATAAGGAAGGAGAACTGATCGGACTTCCGAGTTGGGCGCTTTCAACGAGGACAATAACTATTGGTGTTGCGGGTAATGACGGGATTGTTTTGAAAGTAGTACCTGACAAGGCACTTGATGATGATGTGGTGAATATCTTAGAAATTAAGTCCGTTGAGCAAATAAGAGACTTGTTTGCTCAACTGGGATATGACGGCCCTCCGATAGAACGCCTCGACGAGAATTTCTTTGCTCTTTGGGGCGACACTGTAATGTACTCAGCAGACAACCCACTTTTGCCACCGGCGTTGGACAACAAATGCTTATTAGGTTTGGGAAGAAAGAAAGGTTTTCAAAGCATATTCAATGTAGAAAATGCGAAACAAGATGCTATCGACTTCTGGAATAAGAGGCGCCTTCCAAAGACGCACAGCTCATATGTTGTAGAGTTAAAAACTATACTGGGGAAATTTCATGCACTTATAAAGAGAAAGGCTTTCTTGGAGAGGAGAATTCACAGGTTCATCTATGAGCACAAGAACGTTCTGCTTCCTCCGCACAAACGCTGTTTTTTTGAGCATACTCTCTATTATGGGACGGATAGCTGTAAAGCTGACTTTGTGTTGGAACGCGAGCAAGGGCTTTCTTCGCTGCTTATAGAGTTGGAGTCTCCGGTTCATGCTGTCTTTACAAAAACGATGGATCTGACAGCTCCTGCTAATCACGCGAGGCAACAAATCTCGAAATGGGTATTGTTCATTGATTCCGATGCTGTGCGCAACGCATCGTGAGAGTTCAGATTTTTGACAGGACCAAAAGAACGCTTGGTAATTATTGGGCGTGGATTAGAGCATAAAGAACGCCTTGTTGACACAAAATTCGACGGAGTAGTCTTCTGGACATATCATGTATTGATAGAAGAGGCAAAACGTCGTCTAAATGATCAATATGAAGCTCAGTGCCGCATGATAGGTTTGGAGGGTAGGCGACCCTTTTGAAGAAAATCATAGTCATGAGGGTCTGAGATTCTTAAAATTGCTAAGAAGGAGACAAGAAGCATAAGAGCTTTGAGCATCTATTGAGGTTGAACCTCCATAATCTATCTCTCAGATAGATGCAACTGTCAGCCACTTCCGCACTCTAAAATTGTTTTCCTTTCCCCTGCCAGACTGTGCAAAGCTTTTCTGGTATAGGTAATTTCATGAGACAACGACTATTCTGCCAGAACAGTTTTATCTTTTCTGATATAAACCAGATATGAAGAAAGATAAGGCAAAACCCCTGAAGACACGAAGAAGTAAACTGAAACATTTAAACGCTTTTTTGAAGGAATACCAACCTATAATTAATGCACTAATTAAAACACTCGGTTTTCTTGTACTCCTATTAGCATCGCTACGTTCATGTCACGATAACAGGCAGGTAATTGAAAACAGGATGGAGACGGACGAGAGAGAGGAATGTGTTATCGAGTCCATTCATTTTCATGGAATAATTGAGAAGGTAGGGCTATGCCCCTATGTCTGCCCTGATATGGGGAAATCCAATGTAAAAGAGCAACCACGAGGGGATTGCCCCTAAAGCGAATCGGGCGACGAAAACCGGGCGCACACACGAGTGCGCCCCTGCTCATGATATAATAAGCAGAAAAAGAAGGGATTTAGATAAGGATATAGTGGATATCCATGAGCTTTCTGAACTTATAAAACAGGGTTACAGCGGCAGGCAATTAACGACCCTTTTTACTGGCAGGACCGATTCGCTTCTCAAGAACCTCTTCTCCTCAATGAATGCGCATTCCGGGCTCTGCCTCATGGCGGTCGGCGGATACGGCAGAGGTGAACTCGCTCCCTTTTCCGATATAGACATCATGCTCTTTGCCAGAGACAGGTCTGCGTCAGGAAAGGCCTCGGAATTTCTCTATAAGCTTTGGGACACGAATCGGGCTATCGGCCATTCATTCAGGACGCCCCCTGACTGTATCAGTGAGGCAAGGAAAGATGTCAAAACGCGGACTTCGCTTCTCGAACATCGTTATATAGCGGGTGACAGAGACCTTTACCAGTATTTTATGGACACCGTATATCCCGAGATTGCATTCAGGGAGACGGGTAGGTTCATCACTGAGAAGTTGCGCGAGATCGAGATGCGGCACAGGAATATAAGCGACTCCGTTTTTATGCTCGAACCGCATGTTAAGGAAGGGAGGGGGGGACTGAGGGACATCCATACCCTTGTATGGCTGGCCAGCATCAAACTGAGGATAAGGAGCTTCGATGAGCTAGGGAAGATACTCTCTCCGGAAGAATTCAAAAGGCTTGCAAATGCCTATGATCTCCTGCTGAAGGCCAGGTTCTGTCTCCATGTTCTCAGCGGGCGGAGAAATGATATTCTCTCCTTCGAATACCATGACGGCATCGCGGAAATGCTGAATTTCAAGGCTTCTAAGAGGTTTCTCTCATCCGAACGGTTTATGCGGTATTTCTACCTCAAGGCATCGGCAATCAATGATATCACATCCAGGAGTCTTGACCTGTTCAGCATGCCCAGGACGGGCAGGGAAGAAAGAGACAGCAGAATATTACCTTTCCTCTATGCCAAGAAAAGGATAACCGACGACTTTTCCCTTTCAAAGAACCGGATCGTTGCGAATGGTGACTTCCTGAAGGAAAGGCCCGAAAGCATTATCGAGGCATTTTCTGTCCTGGCAAAGACCGGAAAGCGGTTCAGCCCGCTGCTTAGGGAGGAAATCGGGAAAAATCTCCACCGCATCGGAAAGACGACGAGAAGTTCCCAGAAGGCGGTTGAATCTTTTATGAATATTATCAGGGGAGACAGGACATATGAAACATTGAGGGAGATGCACAACAGCCGTGTGCTGGGAAGACTGATTCCGGAATTTGGTGCGCTGAGTTTTCTTGTGGTGTACGAACCCTATCATCGCTATACGGTAGATGAACATGCCCTCTACGCGGTCAAGAAGCTGGTTGAACTCAGAGATACGAAATATAAGAATCTTGAACACCTTTCGGCCGTGTTCAGGGAGGTAAGGCATAAAGAAGCGCTTATCTTCTCGCTTCTCCTCCACGATATCGGGAAGAAGGGGATTGTGAAGAGTTACCGCTATGGTTCCGGAGGCGGCCATCATGAGGAAGCAGGTTACCTGGAAGTAAAGAACGTGCTCGAGAAATTCAACCTCACGGTCGGACTGAGGACGAGAATCGAGTTTCTTGTGAAGAACCATACATTGATGTCATCCGTCGCTTTCAAAGGAGATACAGATGATATTGAGGTGATAGCCCAGTTTGCCGATGATGTGGGAGACAGAGAAAATCTTGACGCCCTCTACCTCCTTACCTATGCAGACATCGCCTCGGTGGGTCCTGATTTCTGGACTGAATGGAAGGCCTATCTCCTCAGGGAGCTCTACGAGATCACCTCACAGTATCTCAGCGGATTTGTCGGTGTTTTACCCGGGAGCCAGGGCTTTAGTGGTGTGCGGGGAAATCATCCACTCTCAAGAACGATGTTCCGTTCCGATAACGAGAGGGTAGGGACAGAGCGGTTTCTCGCGTTAATGCCAGAGAGGTATATTATTTCATCAACACCGGAAAGGGTCTCCGGGGACTACGCGCTTTACCGGGAGGTCACGGGAAAGGGTTTTGGAGTCAGGGTGAAGGAGGATCCGGCAGGCACCGCAGAGATCATCGTCGGTGCGTGGGACAGGCCGGGTCTTTTTTCAAGAATCGTCGGTGTTCTATCCTCTCTGGGAATGAATATCTACCGGGCAAGGGTATATACGGGAAGCGGGGGGATCGTAATTGATAAAATCCAGATTGCCAACTGGGGAGATATCTGTTGGGACGGGCTCTGCCAGGACCTGGAGAGCAGGCTTCGGGAGGCGGTATGCAGCGGCGAAGGAGAGAAGTGGCGCAGACTGGGCATTCAGGAAAACAGGGTTTTACCGGGGTGCTCCGATGTGAAGCCCGAGGTTATGGGAAGGTTCGGTCCCTTTATCGAAATTGATAATGAGACCTCCAGAGAGAGCAGTACTCTTGAATTTTTTGCCCAGGACAGGCTTGGACTCCTCTACGATGTCACGAGCCTGATTCATGAGAAGGATATTGATATAATATCTGCAAGGATTAACACTGAGTCAGGGATTGCGAACGACATCCTCTCCCTGCAGCAGAGAGGAAAAAAGCTTGAGGGGATGACGGTCCATGAACTCCTGCTTTCATTATGGGAAAGATTACAGTAAAGAAGATTCTCTTTGTTGCCGTCCCGGTGGTGATCGTTGTCCTCACCATGGTGTTCTTTCGCGGTCCTCACATATCCAATCTCCTTAAGAATCTCATCCTTCCAGAGCTCTCTTCACTGACCGGGAAACAGGTGATGGCTCAGAAAATCACGCTCAACCTGTTCCCTCTGTTTATCGAGGCAAAGGGGATCAAGGTTCTTGATGAGGGCATCGAAATTGTCCACCTGCCAAGGGTGAAAGGCTATATAGAAGCCTCGGGGCTCCTGAGGAAGCGGCTCGTATTGAGAAGGATTACGGTGAAGGAGCCTGTGATCACGTGTAGCTCCTCCCAGGTGGAAACTATCATAGAGAACATAAAAAAGTATCTCGAAGAGGAGAGGAAGACGCCCCTCACGGTGAAGGTCAAAGCAGTGGCACTGGATAACGGACGATTTACTCTCCAATACAAAGAAAACACATTTCGGGCGAGTGGTGTGAGCGGCGAGGCCATACTCAACGCGTGGGAAAACTTTATCGCACAACGGCATGCCCCTCCAAAGATAAGTTTCAGCCTGAGGGAACTTTCTTCCACCATCAAGGGTTGGCCTGAATTGAAGGCCGAGGTGAAAGGAACTGTAGTGCTGAAAGACGGGCAACTGGACGTGAAAGGGCTCCAGGTCGGGCTCTATGGCTCCTTGATTAATGCGAGCGGTATCTTTTCGTCCGAAGGGAGTAAGAGTCTGCCTAAGAACTCCGGGGATTTTCACCTTCGGGCAGGTCTCCTCCCTGAATCGTTTAAGAAGATATTTGGCCTGAAAAGGCAGGGAGAGGGTGAGATCTATGCGAGCGGAACCGTGCGTCTTACGATGGACGATCTTCAGCAGTCTGTAATGGACATGGAGTTGAAAGGCGACTTTTACATGCAGACACTCATGGAACTATTGAAGGTGAAGGAACGTGTCGAAGGGTTTGTGGATTTTTCAGGCACGCTGAAAGGACCCCTGAACCGTCTCACAGGGACCGCAAAGGCGCGACTAAAGAAGGGCAATCTGTTTGATATTGATGTGGATGAACTCAGATGCTCAGTGCTGTATGGCGACCGCTCATTACGTTTCCTGGAAGGGAAGGCCGATCTCTATCACGGGCATGCGGAAGCAGAACTGACCCTGTCCGTATCGGGTGATGAATATTATGCGCTGAAGACGAAATTCTCTGATGTGGACAGCCCTGCTGCCCTTACCCTCATCGGGTGGAAACCCGATATCCCCTTTGGAAAGGTGAAGGGCGAGGTGAGCACTTCGGGGACGAGCTTTAATCCCTCAGGCTGGTATGTTTATGAAGCTTCGGGGCAGGGGAAAGACGTGCTGGGGAGGATCAGAAAGATCAAGGGTTCTTTTGTTTCCCGAAATAATGTCTTTACCCTTTCTGATTCAGAGGCGAGCACCGAGAAATCGGTCTTTGGTTTTTACGGCGACGTGGATATCAATACCACCCAGCTTCGTCTTACCATTCAAGGCAAGACAGGCGATCTTACGGATGTGACGCTGCCGTACCGCCGCGAATTGACCGGAAGGGGCGAATTCTCTGGAACAGTAACAGGAAGTTTTGATAACCCCCTCATTGCCGGGAGGATGAAGCTGTATTCAGCAGCGTACGAAGAATATTCCCTCGGTGACATAGCAGGTGATGTAAATTACAGGAGGGACCTCCTGGAAGTGAAACAACTCACTGCCACGCTGAATCCTCAGCAGGGTCAGGCCGTAACCGCAGTACTCAAGGGTACCGTGAGATTTCCTGAGAGCAAGGAATTCTTTGATCTCAAAAGACCCGTGTATGGACTTTCGGTAGCAGTCTATAATGCTGACCTCGAGACCTTTGTGAAGAGCGTATATAAGAAGCCCCTGAAATCATATCCGAAGGGCACATTTGATACCGCGATCAGTATTGGCGGGACTGAACCTGCGCCCTTATTTAAGGGGACTGCGCGGATTCAGTCCCTTAACCTCTATGGTGTTGTCGCGGATTCCCTCTCCCTTTCCTTTTCATATGATTACCGAACGCTGGGAGCAGAAGGGGTCCTCAGCGGGAGCAGGATGAAGGGCCTGGATCTGGGAGGAGGCAAGCTCAGGGCCTCCATGAAGGATGATATCCTGGTCCTTGATGGTGCTCTTTTTAATGACCGGGTTACGTTAGACGGAAGGGCGAATATGAAAGGAGTGAAACCGTGGACCGCCCGTCTGGAAGTCAAATCAGGAAGGTACGATTTCCTCGTCGCGCCCTTTCTCAAGGATGTTCCCGAAGACCTGCTTATTAACATGAAGGGATATGCCGAGATGTCGGGGGACAACAATCATTTCACTGCCAAAGCATTCTTGAACCAGTTATCCATTGCGCTCTATGGCTACAATTTTTCCAATGAGTCCGAGATACGTTTTGAATTGAAGGACAAAACGCTGGCGCTCACCTCTGTGAAGATGAGGAGTGGGAGCACTTCATTCCAGGTAACCGGGGATTGTGAAATAGGGAAAGAGTATAATCTCGTCATGGAGGGGAACTCAACGCTCTTGCCTCTGAAGAGTTTTTCAAAGAAGATTGACACGCTTAAGGGAGATGCGGGATTCGTGTTTGGTGTCACAGGAAAGTGGGATGCCCCGAAGATCAATGGCGGGGTTACCGTTTCCAATGCCATTTTCGGGGTGAGGGACATCCCCTCTAAGGTAAGCTCCATAAATGGGTATTTCTATATGGATGGAGACAAAATCGTGATCCAGAAGCTCTCTGGCAAGACGGGAGGCGGTGATGTGGAGCTTTCAGGGGCCGCCTTTCTCAAGGGATTTGCGTTGAAAAGGTTCTACATTGATGCGGCATTGAGTAATATCGGAGTGAATGTGTCAAGAGAATTTCCTGTGAATTTTAGCGGGAATCTTTTCTATACGGGAACCCTCGACTCCCAGACATTGAGTGGAGACATCAGGATTAACCACGCATTCTACCGTGAACCTCTTGAGTGGAAGAGTTGGGTTCTCAAAGGGAAGGCACCGGAGAGACCCCGTGGGGAGATTGGGGCTTTTGAAAAGATAGGTTTAAATATTAGGGTCCTTGGTTCTGACAATATAGTGATCAATAATAACATGGCCAGGGCATCACTCAAGCTGGACCTGGTTCTGAGGGGAAGTGTCGCGAATCCCCTGATCTTCGGCCGTGCAGAAACAAGGACCGGTATTGTGTATTTCAGAAACAATGAGTTCAAGATACTCAGCGCAACCGCTGATTTCGCAGATCCGAAAAGAATAAATCCGATTCTGAACATTCTTGCGGAGACCACTATCAGTAATTATGACATACGGATGAATCTCAATGGCCAGATAGAGCATTTTGATATGACGCTCAGTTCTACCCCGTCCCTTGAAGAAACACAGATACTGAGCCTCCTCACTCTCGGTACCCTGGGAACGGCATCCACGGGAATCCAGGGGGGAATCAATCTGAGTGCTGCCACGTCATTTCTCTCGGGACAGCTGCAGGATATTGCACAGGAAAGGGTGAAGAGCATAACCGGGATAGACAGGATTGGAACTGAGTCGTACACCTCAAGAGTAACAGGGAAGTCCGAGCAGCGGTTCATGGTTTCAAAGAGACTTATAGGAGATAAACTCTCGGTCACCTATGCCACATCCTTTAATGCGGTGGAAACCTCGGTGATAAGGATTGAGTACAACGTCGGAGGCAATGTTACCCTTATCGGCTTGAAGGACGAGTCTGGAGGGCTGGGTGGAAATATTAAATTCCGCTTCAGCTTCAAATAAGAGAATGAAGACATAGGATGAACTCAACATACTATTTCATATCCTTCATAGTATTTCTCACATCTGTACTTCTCCCTTTATTTCCTCACGAATCGTGTGCTCATGCCGGAACGTCTGTTGAGGAAGTGAAGACGATTGAGGTGGAGGGTCTCTCTTCCCTCAGTGCGGGAGAACTCATTGAGCTTCTGGATGTCAAGGCGGGAGAAGTCCTCAATCCCTCTCAAGTCAGGGCTGGAATCAAACGAGCGTTCCTTAAAGGGATCTTCGATGACATAGAGGTATACAGTGAGGAAGGAGGAGCAAGGATAAGGGTTGAAGTAAAGGAGAAGGATACTATCCGAAAGGTTCGCACCACAGGGAACGAATACTTCTCTGACCGAGAGATAAGGAACATGTTTCTGATGAAAGAAGGTCAGGTGCTGAGGTATGATCTCCTTGACGAAGCAGTGAAGCAGTTGAAAGCAGAACTTTCAGAGAGAGGGTTCCCCGACGCTATAGTGTCCGTTTCTGCATCCTCTGTATCAAAGCCCTTCGAAAAGGACCTCACCATCATGGTAAGGGAAGGGAAACCGCTTCTCATAGAAAGGATTGTAGTACGCGGGGCACCTGAAGACGAGATAAAGTCAATGATGTACATCAATGAAGGAGAGGTGTATAACCAGGAAGCCATAAAAAAAGATGTAAAAAGAATCGTGACGCGCTATAAGAAACACGGCTACCTTAATCCTGCCGTATCGTATCGATTCACTGAGGGCAGGTTTGAAGTGGATGTGACGAAAGGGAAGAAGCTCGTTGTACAGTTTGAAGGCAACGCCGTGTTCAGCGCAAAGCGGCTCATGAAGGAGATGCCTTTTCTTGAGGCAGGAGAGGTCAGGGATGATCTCGTCGAAGACGCGGCGAGGAAGATAGTATCGCTCTACTACAGCAAGGGATATCCATTTGCCCAGGTGGCACCGGTTATTTCCAATACTGCAGAAGCATCAGGGGATACCATAGAGGTGAAATTCTTCGTTTTTGAGGGTGAGCAGGTGACGGTAGGTTCTCTGGATTTTACGGGACTGACGCTGCCTGCGAAGAAGCTTAAAGATCTCATGCCCCTTAAGGAGGGAAGTGACTATAACCCAGACCTCGTATCTACCGATGTGGACGTGGTGAGAGAATTTTGTGTCGCGCTGGGATATCTCAGTGCAGAGGTGGATGAACCCAAGGTGTCCATTGAACAAAACAAGGCGAGTATAACCATATCAGTCAAGGAGGGTCCGAGGACGCTTCTCCACCACATTGAGGTGAGCGGCGCAGTCTCTGTCCCTCTTGGGGAGATACAACCGTTGATCAGTCTGAAGCAGGGAGACCCCTATAATGAGGTCGACATCGCGGACACCCGGGCAAGGATTACTGACCTCTATCATGAAAGGGGATTTACTGATGCCACGGTGAGTGCAAAGGTCGAAATGGGTGGGGAAGGAGCCTCTGTCACCTTTGAGATACAGGAAGGGAAGAAAACCTTTTTTGGAAAGACATTGATTACAGGCAATACAAGGACACAGAGAGAGGTGATTGAGCGTCAGTTGCTTCACAAGGAAGGGGAGCCATTCAATTCCGGAGTACTCGTAAAGGAGAGGCAGAAATTATACAAGCTCGGACTGTTTTCGGATGTTCGCATTGAGCGTCTCGATACGTTTGGTCAGACGGGAGACATCCGAATTGACGTAGTGGAAGCAAATGCAGGCACGGTGGACTTTGGCTTTGGGTACAGCAATTATGAGAAGTTCACCGCCTTTGTGGATCTCGGCTATAAGAATCTCCTTGGGATGAACAAACAGGCGTCCCTGAGGATCGGATACAATTCTCTCGAAAAGCTCTATGAAATTAATTACCTGGACCCCTGGTTTTTTTCAGGGGACCTTCACCTGAAGGGCACCCTTTTCTATATTCAAAAGGAGGAAAAGAATATCGACACTGACGTGACCATGTATCGTTACAAGAAGACAGGGGGGTCTCTGGGGATTGAAAAACAGTACGGCAACACGACCAAGGGTGAGCTTTCCTACGAATATGTTCGTGCGTACACCTATGATGTGCAGCCGGACATGATACTTACGCCTCAGGACACCGGACACCTCACTATTGGTAGTATCCGGACCGGTGTCTCTTATGATACAAGGGATAACCCGTTTAACCCGAGGAAAGGCCTTCTCGGAGGGGTCACCATGCAGGTGGCTGCCTCTGCCCTTGGCTCCCAGACGAGCTTTGGGAAGGTGATATTCAATGGAAGCCTCTATCAGGAACTCTCGAAGCCCTTTGTCCTCGCCGTGGCGTTCCGGTTCGGGCTTGCCCAGGCATGGGATTCTTCTTCCGAGATCCTTCCGCTGATTGAGCGTTTTTTCCTTGGGGGTAGGAGCACAGTGAGGGGCTATGCACAGGACACCGTCGGACCGCTGGGATCAGACAATAACCCTACAGGGGGTAATGCCTTTATCGAGACGAACGTTGAACTGCGGACCTCTGTTTGGAAAGGGTTGGGCATCGTTACGTTTCTTGATAGCGGAAATGTCTGGCAAAAGATCGGTGACATCGACTGGTCTCTCAAGCATACGGTTGGTGCGGGATTGCGATACGACACACCAGTTGGGCCGTTCCGTCTTGACTACGGGTACAAGCTCAAGAGGGTTACCGGCCTCAGCAGGAGCGAACTATTCTTCAGCATCGGGCAGGCGTTCTGAGATGAGGAATCGACAGTCAGGAGCCAGCAAAGCGCTGTCAGAAAGGATCAATAGGCTATATATCGTCCTTTTGCTTTTCACTTTTCACTTTTCACTTTTCACTGTTTCAAGTGCAGAGCTCATCGACCGGGTCGTGGCCTATATTGATGACAAGGCCATTACCCTCAGCGAACTCAATGAAACCTTTGACAGGACGAGAAAGGTGCAGCCTGACATTACGAGGCGGGAAGTGCTTGACACTATGGTAAACAGGATGCTCCTATTGAATGAGGCGAAACGCCTGAGATTCGAGGGCAAGAGTGATGAGGAACTCCTCAATGAATACATAGAGCTGAAGGTCAAGGCATTCATACGGCTCAGGGAAGAAGACATCGAGGACTATTATCAGAAGAACATCGATGAGTTCAAGGAAGCCCCGTATGAATCGGTGAGGGATAAGATTGAACACTATCTCACGGAACGGGAAACCAACAGTCTTCTGAAAAAACAGATTGAAGAACTCAGGGCAAAGGCATATATAAAGATCCTGATCAGGGAGCAAGGGGACGGAGGAGGCTCATGAGAGATTCATAATGACCGCGGATTCGTCGCACTCAGGAAACTTCGGACATCTGAGGCATTCACCCCATATCTTCTGAGGAAGTTTTGACTTGTCAATGACACCGAATCCTATCTTTTCGAAGAATTCCGGGTGGTAGGTGAGGGCAAAGATTCTCTTTATCCCCAACGTCTTTGCCTCTCTTATGCACGTGGTGACAAGCTTTTTCCCAATGCCGAAGCCCTGCGCATCCAAGCGCACAGAGAGGGACCGTACCTCGGCCAGATCTTCCCACAGGATATGCAGGGCGCATACCCCTTTGATTTCGCCTCGTTCTTCATAGACGTAAATGTCCCTTATGTTTTCGTAGAGATCATTCAAAGACCGGGGGATCATTTCCCCCTTCTTTGCAAACTCATTGACGAGCCTGTGGATTGCTTTTGCATCAGTTATCTTTGCTTTTCTTACTGGCAATGTATGCGACCCCCCTCATGACTGCCTTCTTATTTTCTTTAAGAGTTTTTTCTCTTTTTGAGGAAGTAAGCCGCTCCAAGGCATGTATTGCGGTTTCCACTTTCACTATCCCTGTTTTTGCGAGCAATGCACCAAACATTACCATGTTTGCAGACCTTACTCTGGTAGCGGTGAGCACTGGGTTTTTATTTGGCGCCTCGGACTCAGCGATGGACGCAGCGATCTCGGTTGCGGGTATGTGGATGACATGAATATCCCCCCTTATTTCGGGAGAGGAAATGAGAGAAGAGTCAAAAATAAGTACTCCCCCTGACTTAATCTTCGGCTGGAACCTCTTGAGGGATGCCTCGTTCATGGCAATGAGGATATCAGGGTTCCCCATAATAGGGGAGCCTATCATCTCATCAGAGACGATTACCGTGGAGTTGGCGGTTCCTCCGCGCATCTCAGCACCATAGGAGGGAAAACAGGTTACCTCCTTCCCTTCCAGCATTCCGCTGTAGGCGATAAGCCTTCCCAACAGGAGAATCCCCTGGCCTCCGAAGCCTGCGACCAGTATCCCGACGCTTTTCAAGCCTCCTCCGCATATCTGTCCTTCAGAACCCCCAAAGGGTATACCGGAATCATATCGGATTGTATCCATTTGACCGATTCCTGAGGGGATAATCCCCAATCCGTCGGGCACGGGGAAAGTATTTCCAGGAGAGTGAATCCCTTTCCCTCCCGCTGATATCTGAACGCTTTCTCAATAAGAGTCTTTGTCCTGAGAAGATTCCTGGGGGAGTCCACAGATGTCCTTGCAATAAGTGAAGCCCCGTCAATGGTGGCAAGCATTTCTGCAACACGGAGAGGATACCCTGACTGTCTGGAGTCTCTCCCCCCGGGCGTGGTAGTCGTTTTCTGGCCCACGAGGGTGGTGGGTGCCATTTGTCCGCCGGTCATCCCGTAGGTCGCATTGTTGATGAAGAATACCGTGATATTTTCTCCCCTTGCCGCAGCGTGTATTATCTCAGCGGTCCCTATGGCGGCCAGGTCGCCATCGCCTTGGTACGAAAAGATTATCCTGTCGGGTAAAACCCTCTTCATAGCTGTTGCAGCGGCAGGTGGTCTGCCATGGGCAACCTCCAGGATATCAAAATCAAAATAGTCATATGCAAAGACCGCACACCCCACGGGAGCAATGCCGATCACCCTTTCCCTGATACCAAGCGTATCGATGCTTTCGGCGATGAGCCTGTGTATGAGGCTATGGCCACAACCAGGACAGTAGCGAAAGGGGGCAGATTTAAGGCTTTTCGGTCTTTCAAAGGCGGGTTTCATCACATGCCTCCCTCAATAATCCTTCCAATAATCCAAAATCACTCACCACAATTTCACGGGCTTCAAAAAGTTCCATCCATTTAATTGTAAGCAGAATGCCGGGGATAATCAAGTCGGCCCTCTCGGGCTCAAGGCCAGTGATGGTCTTCCTGGCGCTTAAAGGGAGTGAGAGCAACTTTTCCCTGAGGGCATATAGCCTTAAGAGAGAAATGAGATGCGTGTGGATCTTTTCGTGATTGTAGGTTTCCAGACCGAGATCGATTGATGCAAGTGTGGTAATGGAACCGCCGGTTCCCACCAAACGCGTGATAGGAACAGTACGTCCTGGAAGCTTTTGCCTCAGGGAGTGAAGGTGCACGTTGATCTCGGCAGAGAGGGCTGAGACCTCCCTGTGGGAAGGAGGATCTCCGCTCACAAACCTCTCACAGAGAGTTACTACTCCTAAGGGCATTGAACCATAGAGGGATGATTGAAGAGATCCACTCAGTGAGATTATCCATTCGGTGCTTCCCCCTCCGATATCTATGATCAGGGAGACTCCCTCTGCTTCCATTCCCAGCATCGCGCCCCCGAGGGTGAGTTCTGCTTCCCGTATGCCCGAAATAATCTCGATCCGTATGCCTGTCTCACAAAAAACGGCGTCGGCGAAGCCTTGACCATTTTTTGCCTCTCTCAGGGCACTGGTTCCCACTGCCTGCACATGGGTTATCCCGTAGCGAGCAAGGGATTGAGAGAACCCCCGCAGCACCAAAAGGGATTCTTTCATATTTTTTTCGCTTAACACGCGGGAATTCGTCATTCCTTGAGCAAGTCGCGTAATTGCGCGCTCAAAGGAGATACGGGTAATTCCGTACTCATGGATATCCCCGATGAGCATTCTCAGGGTATTTGAGCCTACGTCAATGGCGGCAGCTCGCATGGCGAATTGCTATTTTAGCATACGAGGAGAGGTCAATTTTCCCAGGATAGTGAAAACCATTCATCTGGGGGAGGGAAGGGCAAAAAGATACTAATAAATATTTTTGTAATATGGTAAAATTTTCACGATGGACCGACAGAAAGTGGTGTTGAGATTTGTTGACGGAAGGCTCATCAAAGGCCACCTTGATGATTTTTCGCCCAAGGCCGATTTTGTTTTACTAGAAGAAGAGTCGGGGGCCAGACAGAGATTCGGGGTGGATGAACTCAAGGCAATATTTTTCGTAAGGACCTTTGAAGGGGATAAAACCAGGAGCGAGAAGAAGTCCTTTGAAAAGGAGAACCCTCCCGGTAAAAGGGTCTTTGTGAAATTCAAAGATGCCGAATCCATGGTGGGGTATGTCGAGGGCGGGGTGCCCTGGGAAAAGGGCTTCTTTCTGGAGCCCGCAAAAGGTAAGGGTTTCTTCCTTGTTCCCGCTGACGACGCGAGTAATAACACGAAGGTGTTCGTCATTGCACAGTCAGTCTGGGAAGTAACGGTGATGGGATGATAGCGAGGGCGGTACAGCGAGGTTTTTTTTTGACTCTTTGCTGCTTCGTTCTTCTATGTACAGACGCTTCCCGGACCCAGGGTGGGGACATTCCAGGGGAGAAGATCCAGAAGGCATATGAGGATATAAAAGACATCACGGGGGAGTTTGTTCAGAAGAGCCATATCAAGGACCTGAAGAGGACAGATACGTTTAAGGGCACGTTTGTGATCAAGATGCCCTCGCAAATGAAATGGCAATATTTTGATGAAAAGAAACGGCATTTCACCGAAGTGCTCATCGCCCATGATGAGCTGCTCATTTACCAAAAGGAAGAAAAACAGGTGTTTAAAGGGAAATTTGACAGTGAAAGTTACGGCCAGGCTCCCATTGCCCTCTTGACAGGGTTTGCGCACATTGACAGGGAATTTACCGTTGCTGAAAAGAACGGGAAGTTACTCCTTAAGCCACGGAAGGGCATGGGCAGCGTTGTCTCAATAGAGATAACCCCTTCTGACGGGGAATTCCCCATAGATTCCTTAACAATCATCGACAGGCGCTCAAACACCATAAGTATCACCCTTAAGGATGTGCGTATCAATTCGGGGGTGAAGGAGGCCGCATTTTCTTTTTCCCTGCCCCAGGGAGTGAGCGTCTACCAATACCGGCCGCAGTAAAGAAGAGCGCAGGAACCCCTATGGTGATCCTCGGTATCGACACCTCATGTGATGACACATCCGCCTCCGTGGTTGAGGAGGGAGTAAGGATACGCTCGAATATTGTTTCCAGCCAGGAGATCATCCACGGCAGGTTTGGAGGCATAGTTCCTGAACTGGCATCACGCCAGCATGTCCAGATGATATGGCCTGTGGTGGATGAGGCCTTGAGGTCCGCTCACAGAACCCTTGAGGATCTCTCAGCCGTTGCGGTGTGTCATGGACCCGGATTGATAGGTTCCCTGCTCGTGGGGTGTTCGTTTGCAAAGGCCCTGTGCTTTTCGAAGGGTATCCCCCTTGTCTCGGTAAACCATCTTGAAGGCCATGTATTTTCAAGTTTTTTGGAGAATTCTTCATACCCCCTTGAGTTTCCCTTCATATCCCTTATCGTGTCAGGGGGGCATACGAGTCTCTATCGTGTTGACGGCTTTGGAAAATACAGGGAACTTGGCAGGACAAGGGATGACGCTGCCGGAGAGGCGTATGATAAGGTATCGAAGCTCCTCGGTCTCGGATACCCCGGAGGCCCTGTAATCGATAGATTGGCCTGTGAGGGAAGTCCTGACGCAGTAGTTTTTCCCAGGGCATATCTGCCGGAGGGCCTTGACTTCAGTTTCAGTGGCCTTAAGACTGCAGTCATGAATCACTTGAAAGAGCCCCATCCCGCGGGTATCAATGATATTGCCGCGAGTTTTCAGCAGGCGGTAATTGATGTATTGGTGAGGAAAACTGAATGGGCAATAACCAGGGAGCGGGTGCATCGAGTGACGGTATCCGGCGGTGTGGGAGCAAATAGTGCACTAAGGAGGGAATTAGCGCTCAGGGCAAAAGAAAAGGGGATCCAATTATTTATTCCTGCCGCTTCTCTCTGTACAGATAATGCGGCAATGATTGCCGCAGCCGGATACCATCATGTGAAGGCACATAATCTTGCCCCCATGGACATGAATCCTGTGGCCTATCTCCCGCTCTCCTGATCCCTGTACCAGGGCTCTCTGTTTCTGTTATGATAAAACGGTGAAAGGCTACATCATTATCATAGGCATACTCGCCGTCATCATCTCAGCGCTCATTACATTAAACATCTTTTTTCAACAGACTCTCCAGATGGAAATGGCCGAGCAGTTCAATAAACAGCAGCTGCTTCTGGCCAATGCGGAGGCTTCAAACATACAGTCCTATGTCAATGGTCTCAAGGATGAATTGTCGCATATCGCGGTGGTGGTGTCGGGACTGAAGGTAAAAGAGAAGAGGGATTTTTCCCGGCTCGTCACCGAGTTCTTCAAGGGAAAGGACATGATCAAGACAGACATTACGTTCATCGGGTCGTCAGGAGAAGTTTTCTTTACCAAGGGGAAAACTTCTCTGGAAACAATGAACGTAAAGACAATGCTGGAAAAAACAAGGGGATTGTGCTCGGAAGGTATGTTGGTAGAACAGGACAGTAAGAGACTCCGGATTGCGGCACCGATATGCCGGGGAGACTCTTTTGAGGGCGCGGCGCTCCTTTCCCTGGGCATCCAGGATGTGGCAGAGGAGTTCCTGAGTCCCCTTAAGTCGGGTTCACGGGGATATGCCTGGATGATGGACGGCAAAGGCGATCTTCTCTACCATCCAACCCAGCCCGGCATGGTGGGTAAGAATTTATATAAGACTGATGCCTCGTGCTTCAAATGTCATAGGACATTTGAAGCGGAAAAGAAGATTATCGAAGGGAAGGGCGATGCGTACGGCAGGTATGTTGCGCCATCGGGTGAGGACAAGGTCCTTGCCTTTTCCACAGCGTCCATCGGCAACTCGAAATGGATTGTGGCGGTGTCTGCCCCCTATTCAGAAGTCACCAGGACGATACAGAGGTCAATGAGGTTCTATTCCTGGCTTATCATATCCATCTTTATTACTACAAGTATTGTGTCGGTGGTACTTATTTTCTTTTATAGGAAGAGGACAAAGACCGAGGAATTGGAAAAACACCAAAAAGAACTGGAGAAGTACGCGGAGGACCTCGAGCGGAAGGTGCACAAGAGAACAGAAGAGCTTTCTGCTGAGAAGGAAAAACTCAATACCATTGTGAGTGCCATAGGGAGCGGTATTATTCTCCTCGACAATAACGGGCGGATACAATGGACAAACCGGACCATGCAGGAGATGGCAGGGGAAGACATCACCGGCAAGTACTGTGAAGAGATATGTGCGGATTGTACCATTCTTGGTTCCTATTCTGTGGACGAAATGCAGACAGAAATCGTCGTGAATCTCTTCGGAAGGAGTGATAAATATTTTCAGGTAACCAGCGTGCCGATCAAAGGGGCTGACGGGGGTGTCCACGGGTATATCAGGCTTGTACAGGATATTACCGAGATGAAAAGGATGGAAGAGCAGATGATGCACTCAGAGAAACTCGCATCCCTTGGAAGGCTGACCGCAGGTATTGCCCACGAGATCGGGAACCCGCTTACCTCGGTATTTTCTTTTGTCCAGATATTAAAAGACATGGAGCAGGATGGGTTCAAGAAGGAGAGCCTTGAGACCATCTACTTTCATATCAACAGGATAGCGGAAATCCTTAAGCAGCTTTCCGGTTTCTCGAAGACGCCCCCTGTGGAGCTTAAGGCATGGAAGGTCAACAGTCTCATTGAGGCTTCCCTTTCCCTCATTCAGTACGACAAGAGGGCGAAGGATGTCACCATTGTGAGAGACCTGGGCCCTGATATCCCGGAGATCACTACTGATGGAAATCAACTCTCGCAGGTGATCGTGAACCTCGTTCTGAATGCGGTAGACGCCATGCCCCAAGGCGGGACGCTCACCATAGGGAGCAGGGTGAGAAATGGCAGCATAGTCATTGATTTCACAGATACGGGAGTGGGTATCCCCAAGGAGAATCTCGGCAGGATATTCGATCCTTTCTACACTACGAAAGAGAAGGGAACGGGGTTGGGGCTCGCGGTGAGCTACAGCATCATCAAGAAATTGAACGGTAGCCTCACGGTAGAGAGTGAATTCGGAAAGGGGACCAAATTCGTGATTACCCTCCCAATAGAAGGTGCTAAATGAAGGCAAAGATACTGGTAGTAGATGACGAAAAGGATATCTGCAAGGTCCTCGAATTTCTCCTGAAAAGTGAAGGATACGAGGTGTCTGTTGCCTACAATGGGGAGGAGGCCCTGGAAAAACTGAAAAGGGACCACTTTGATGTGGTTATCACCGATCTAAAAATGGATAAGGTGGACGGCGTTGCGGTGCTCCAAAAGACAAAGGAATTGAGTTCCGACACTGCGGTGGTGATCATGACCGCCTTCGCGTCTGTTGAATCTGCGGTCAACATCATGAAGAAAGGGGCGTCCGATTATATCGTGAAGCCCTTTCTTAACGAGGAGATCAAGATTACCCTCAGAAGGATACTGGAACAGAGGAGGCTCGTTGAAGAAAATATCGCCCTCAGACAACAGCTTAGCCAACGCATGGGATATACGGATTTTGTGGCGAGCTCGGAGTCAATGATCCGGATTCTTGAGACCCTGGAAAAGGTCATCCCGACCAAGAGTAACATCCTCATCCTTGGTGAGAGCGGTACAGGGAAGGGGCTCATTGCCGAAATGGTTCATCGCAACAGCCCCCGGAGGGACAAACCCTTCATTTCCATCAACTGTTCCGCCATCCCTGAAGGCCTTCTTGAGTCAGAGCTGTTTGGGTATAAGAAAGGGGCCTTTACCGGTGCGGTGTCTGACAAGACAGGACTTATCACCATGGCAGATCAGGGAACGCTTTTCCTCGATGAGATCGGTGATATGCCCATGAGCCTTCAGTCAAAAATACTGAAGGTTCTTGAATCTTCTGAGGTTACCCCACTGGGTGACACTCGGGGGAGAACGGTGGATGTGAGGTTGGTCACCGCCACCAATCATGATCTTGAAACGTGTATCAAGGAAAGGACATTTAGGGAGGACCTCTACTATCGGTTGAATGTCATAGAGATAAAGATTCCCCCTCTGAGGGAAAGGAAAGAGGATATCCCCCTTCTCGTGAATCATTTTCTCAGACGGTTTTCTGAAGACAACAAGAAAGCAATAAAGGGGGTGGAGAGCAACGCAATGGGGATTCTCATGCAGTATCGCTGGCCCGGCAATGCCAGGGAACTGAGGAATGTGATCGAGAGGGCGGTGGTGTTATGCCAGGGAGATTTCATCACCCCTGATGATTTTCCGGAAAAGCTCAAGAGAGAGGAGCCCGCTCTTTTGGGACAGGGGGAGACGTCATCCCTGAAACTCTCCCTCTCAGAATATGAGAAGAACCTCATACTGAATGTGTACCATTCGCAAAATAACAACAAGGAAGAAACCGCGAAGGCGCTGGGCGTTGATCTCGCAACCCTCTACAGGAAATTGAAGAAATACGGAATAGAGGAGTGAAGAAGGGATTTTATATCGGATCCCTTTGCGGGGGAATTCTGGGAGTGATTGTTGCGCTGAGCATGGACCTTGTTCTCGGCGGCGCACTCGGCAGCGGCTGGAGGGAAGCGGTCGCTCATGACCTCGGGGCCCTCACCGGAAAGACCTTTGGGATTAACTCAGTGGTGGTGCTTGCGGGGGTGGCGATTGTGGTAGGTATCATCGGCGCATTTGGCGCGTTGGTGGGAGGGATATTCGGGGTGATGCTCGCCAGGCTTTTCTCCTTCCTCACAAAAGGAGACGAGGCATAATTTTACGGACACGTTTCATGGCGAGGGATGTCAACCAGCGGTCCCCCTGCACTTCTGCGGCCTTCACGGTCCAAAGCTTGGAAGAGGGTTGTTGCCTACCAGGTTAACGAGAGGAGGCACGCAGTGTCTGACTGGAGGCGGTTAAACTTGCACTTGATTACCATACACTGTTCTGAACGGTAGCAAAAACCTCCTTTTATTACCACATGCACCCTGATTCCTGTGTTTTCTCGATGAGGACAGGGGATATGGAGCTTTCCCGTCACCTCAGAATAGTGCTTCTCCGAATACACGCTCCTCATGCCATATTATACAATTTTCGCCGCGGCTATATGTGTGTCAGACGGAGCGGGGTTGCTCTTACAGGAACGGCCAGGAGTGGAAGATACGTGAAAGGTTGTTTCACCTCAGTCTATCTTTATAATCCCTCTTTGGATGGCAAACTTGATAAGCCCTGCCCTTGTGCTGATGCCGAGCTTTTCGGTCATGTTGGTCTGGTGCGCGATGACGGTCTTGGTGCTGATCGAGAGCATATCGCCGATCTCCTTATGCGTATACCCCTCTGCCACGAGTTTGAGTACCTGCTTTTCCCTGTCAGTCAGTTTCTCATAAGGATCTTCCATCGCTGCTTCTTTGTCCTTCCCCAAATATCCTTCAACCACTTTTGATGCAATGGAAGAAAAGAGGTAAAACTCATTCTTATTCACTGCTCTTATTGCTGAGACGAGTTCGCTTCCCACCGCCTTCTTAAGGAGATATCCCGAAACTCCTGCCTTGAGAAAGCGTGAGATGTACTCCTTGTCATCATATTGTGTGAGGACGAGTATCTTGGTGTCCGGATTCATCTTCTTTATCTCGACAGTTGCCTCCAGCCCGCCCAGCTTGGGCATCGCGATATCCATAAGAACCACGTCCGGGGTGAATTTTTTCACCTTCTCGATTGCTTCCAGACCATCGGATGCCTCTGCAACGACCTCTATATCGTCGGAGAGTTTCAAAAATGCAGCGATCCCCTCCCTTACCAGCGTATGGTCATCAGCAATCAACACCCGTATTTTAGACATTTGCCTCCTCGATAGGCTTTCCCAAAGGAACCCGCACACTTATTTTTGTTCCGCTCCCGGGAGCTGAACATATCTCCAATTTCCCGTCCAGGAGGGATGTCCTCTCCTTCATCCCCAGCAGTCCGAGCCCGCGTCCGCCATCGCTGGTATATCGTAACATGGAATGGACATCAAATCCTTCTCCGTCATCTTCTATATCAACAAAGACCGAATGATCCTGCGCCCTCAGTATCACAATAACATTCTCTGCCCTCGCATGTCGCGCGATGTTAATGATGGCCTCCTGGATGATCCTGAACAGGGTGATCTCAACTTGCGGGTCGAATCTCTCTTCCATTTCTGCATCTATAGTGAGATAGTACCGGATCCCCTTTTCGCTCAAGTTTTTGTCCAGGAGCCATTTGACGGCGGCGCCGAGTCCCAGATCGTCAAGGACCGACGGCCTCAGATTCTGGATAACATGATGGATGTCGTCGAGGCTCTTTAATGCAATGCCCCTCATCTCTTCCAGCTTGTCCATACTGAGCTGCTCAGGGTAAAGCTTGCAGATATCCATTTTTATGAGAAATGCCGATAAGTCCTGCAGGATCTCATCATGGAGTCCGCGGGCGATCCTTCGCCTCTCCTCTTCCTGCGAGGAGATGATTTTTTTGAGCAGGCTTTCCACCTTTTGGCGGCTCAGTCGAATCTGCTGTGTTCTCTCCTGAACGCGATGTTCCAGTTCAAGGTTATGTCTCCGGATACTCTCAAGGGACTCCGAAAGTTTCATCCTCATTGTGTCGAAGCTCTTGGCAAGGATTCCAATTTCATCCCTGCTGGATACCGTCACCGGGTCCGTGAGATTTCCCTTTGCAATTCTCTGGGTTGCAGTGATGAGGGCCTGTACCGGCCTCACAATCCCCCTGCTCAAGCCTATCCCGAGGAGCAGCGCCGTAATTACAGAGATGACGCTGAGAATAAAGAAGCCCCTGCGCAGGGTGGTTGAGGGAGAAAAGACGATATCCTGCGGTTCTCTTACCGAAATTCCCCATGGGGCCATGGAGAGGGGAGCAAAGGCGAGCATATCGCTCGTCCTCGTGGTGTGAGAGGCTTCCTCGGAGTGGCATCGATGACAGGTTCCTACAGTGCTTTTCTTCTGGGCAATGAGATTTCCCAGAAATCTATTGTGATCGCTGGATGTGAGGATTCGTTTGGGATCATTGGAAGCGATGATCGTACCATGGCTATCCACAAGCTCTATATTCGTACTTGGGCCTGCGGATACGGACTTGATAACATGGGTGAATATATAACTCGTCGGATTGATCTCTCCTCCTGCGACACCGATGATAGTTCCCTCCTTGCTTTTTAAAGGAACAAGGGCAAAAATGACCTTTCTCTGTGTAGGCTCGATGGTATAGACATCCGAAATCACCGGTTTGCGTTCCGAAAGGGTCCTGCTCACGTAGGGGATGTTTAACAGATTCACGTTTCCCCCCTCCCGGTGCGGATAGGTCATTACTACGTTTCCCTGGAGGTCAGTGAGAAAAATCCTGTCAGTAAAAATAGAGTATTCATATGCGGTCTTGAGAGCCTTTTTCTTTGATTCCCAGTCGTTGTCCTTAAAGTCTATTTTGCCGGAAATAGAGATATCATAGAGGCGTGTGAGGTTGGTCTCGAGAATATAGTCAAAGTATTTTCCAATAATATTTGCGAGGGTGAGGCGGCTTTGTAAAGACCGCTGGATGCTGTCATGAACACTGAGATAGCTGATAATGCCAAGGGCGGTGAGGATGGCGAATATGCTTAGGACAACCGAAAATGTGATTCTTCTTCGCATGAATATAGTTTAACTTATAATGAGAAGAATTTGGGGAAAGTCAAGGGATGAATGGGGGACACATAACGCGGGTCAGCTCAGGGAGCAAGGGGTGAAAAAATATTCCAAACCGAGAATGAGCTGAGATCATCTGCAGAGAAGAAGACTTAAGGCAAGGCTTCTTCCGAGCCCATTTCATGCATTGCCTTCCCCTGTTCGATGATCTCCTCCACCTGCACCCCTTCCCTCCGCGCGAGCTCGATGGGATGTTCACGTATCATCCTTTCCCTCGAGATATATCCGGTAAAGATGCTTGTGTCAAGGGGAAATACCTCGGGGCTGAATATGGAATTGTAGATATGCCAAACCGCGATGAGGAGGACTATCACCAGCGCCTCATTGGAGTGCAGCGCCTTTGCCACGGGAATAAGTTCGCCAGGGAAAAACCGGGCAACCAGGACCGGAAACCACAGGACAAGCCCCGTGACCATCATGAGAAAGCTGCCGGTGAGAATTCCCCAGTATTCAAACTTTTGTTTATAGGTATAACGATCACACATTGCAGGGGAGTTTTCCATGCTGAGGTAATACCTGATGTCGTGTATCGCATCCATAAAATCGCTTGTATTGATCACCATTGACGGCTGCCATCTTCTCAGCACGACCCCTGTGGCCGCAATGACCACGTGGGAGAGCGTTGCAAGGACAAACACCGCGCCGGTAGAGCGGTGGAGCAACCTGATGTTGTCGATTCCTCCCAGCTTCAGGATAATCCAGCGGGAAATATCAAGGGAGAAGAAGCTTTGCGCGAGCCCTGTGGCTACGAGTGTTCCGAAGGTGAGCATCGCGAGCCAGTGCTCCGCAAT
>Ga0335070_10001032_pt1 | contig 31958 bp, 33 predicted proteins | sample Lox_Sample_13_FD_206722 | JGI IMG/M metagenome (GOLD analysis project Ga0335070, IMG submission 206722) | Soil microbial communities from Loxahatchee National Wildlife Refuge, Florida, United States - Lox_Sample_1.3 | ecosystem: Environmental > Terrestrial > Soil > Wetlands | place: USA...
ACCTCGCGCCTCAGCCCGAGCGGATCGCGCGCCAGCCGGCCGAGCGCGGCGCCGACCGCGAGCGCCGCCCCGCGGGGCAGCGGGCCGAGCACGCCGAGCGCCGCCCGCATGAGCAGGTACGCCGGGTAGTCGCTGCGCCGCCTCATCGCCGCTGCGCCAGCGCGGCCCGGTACGCCGCCTCGGTCGCCGCCGCCGTCCGCGCCACCGGGAACCGCCCGCGCGCGGTGATTCGCGCCCGCGCGCCGAGCCGCTCGCGCAGCGCGCGGTCGGCCAAGAGCCGCGTGAGGGCGTGCGCGAAGCCGAGGCCGTCGCGGGGCGGCACCAGCCACCCGTCCTCGCCGTGGGTCACGAGGTCCCGGTTGCCGCCGGCCCGCGACGCCACCACCGGCAGGCCGAGGGCCATCGCCTCGAGCAGCGCCTGCGACAGCCCTTCGCGGCGCGAGGGCAGCACGACGACGTCGAACAGCCGGTAGAAGGGCAGCACGTCGGGGCGGAACGGCACGCAGCGCACCTCGTGCCCCCCCCCGGGGGCCGCGGCGGCTAGGGCCGCGAGCGCCGGGTCGGGCGCCACGCCCACCAGGGTGAGGGTGATCGGCTGCTCGAGCGCGGGCAGGGCGCGGAGCAGCACCTCGTGGTCCTTGCGCCGCGCGACCACGCCGACGGTGGGCCGCCACGGCCGCCACCCCGCCAGCACGCGCGCGGTCTCGATCTGGGCGCCGCTCACGTCGCGGTCGATCCGCGCCAGGTCCACGCCGTTGGGCACCACGCTGATCCGCCACGGCGGCGCGCCCCGGCGCACCAGCGCGCGCGCCACCGACCGGCTCACGGCGATGGTGCGGTCGGCGACGAAGCCGTTGAGCAGCACCGAGAGCGGGAGCGAGCGCGGCATCTGCCGCCGCGTCATGACGCACGCGGCACCGAGGCGGCCCGCGAGCCGCGCCCGCCGGCAGGCCGCGCGGTCCCGCGCCGCGTGCGAGTTCACCACGTCCACCCCCCGCGCCCGCGCCAGCCGGGCGATCTCGCGGGCCAGCCGCGCGGGGCGGTCGAACACGAGCGGCTCCACCTCGAGGCCGGCCGCGTGCGCCGTCGCGGCCAGCAGGCTCTCGGCGCGGCAGCCCACCAGGACCCGGTGGCCCGCGGCCCGCTGCGCCGCGGCCAGCGCCGCGATCGAGATCGTGGCGCCGGCTCCGTCACCCTGGTGCGTGAGGTGCAGGATGGTGAGCGGGTCCGCGGGCCCGGCGTCCCGACGCGGTTCGACGCCGGCGGCGCGATCAGTCCACGAGGGCCGGACGGGACTCCCCACCGAACTGCAGGTCGTAGAGCCGGCGGTACACGCCGCCGGCGGCGAGCAGCTCCTCGTGGCGGCCGCGCTCCACCACCCGCCCGCGCTCGAGCACCAGGATCTGGGTGGCGTGCTGGATGGTGGAGAGCCGGTGCGCGATGACGAACACGGTGCGGCCCTCCAGCAGCCGGTCGATCGCCTCCTGCACCAGGTGCTCCGACTCCGAGTCGAGCGCGCTGGTGGCCTCGTCGAGGATCAGGATCGGCGGGTCGCGGAGCAGGGCGCGGGCGATCGCGATCCGCTGGCGCTCGCCGCCCGAGAGCCGGGTGCCGCGCTCGCCCAGCACCGTCTCGTAGCCCATCGGCAGGGCGGCGATGAAGGCGTGCGCGTTCGCCGCGCGCGCCGCCGCCTCGACCGCGGCGGCGTCGAACCGGTCCAGCGACCCGTAGGCGATGTTCGCCTTCACGGTGTCGTTGAACAGGACCGTCTCCTGGCTCACGATGCCCATCAGGCGGCGCAGCGAGGGCAGCGTGATCTCGCGCAGGTCGCGCCCGTCCAGGGTGATGACGCCGCGGGTCGGCTCGTAGAACCGCGGCAGCAGGTCCACCAGCGTGCTCTTCCCGGCCCCGCTCGCGCCCACGATGGCCACCACCTCGCCCTTGCGGGCCTCGAGCGAGACGTCGTGCAGCACCCGCGCCTGGCCGTCGTAGCTGAACGACACGTCGCGGAACGCGATCGCCGAGTCGAACCTGTGCAGCTCGACGCGGCCCGAGGCCAGCGCCTCCGTCGGCGGCTCGTCCAGCACCTGCAGCACCCGCTCGCCGGAGGCCAGCGCGTTCTGGTACTGCGCCGGCCAGTTGGACAGGAACTTGAGCGGCACGAGCAGGCGCAGCGCCACGAACAGGAACATGATGAAGCTCTCGGGGTGCATCGACGCGGCGGGGCCGGTGGCCATCCGCGCCCCGACCCACAGCAGCACCACCGTGACCAGCGCCCCGAACGTCTCGTTGATCGGCCCGCTGAGGGTGGCGAGCCGCTGCATCTTGATCACCCCGCGCGCGTAGCGCGTGGCGGCGTCGAAGAACCGTCGCCGCTCGTACGGCTCGGCGGCGTACGACTTCACCAGCCGCACGCCGGCCACCGTCTCCTGCATCAGGGCGGTGAGGTCGCCGCGGTCGTCGAGGGTCTTGAGGTAGCCGCGGTGCAGCCGCCGGACCAGCGGCTTGAGGCCCACGATGAGCACCGGCGCCAGCACCAGGGAGAGGATGGTGAGCTGCCACGACAGCGCGACCAGCATCGCGATGTACACGACCAGCGTCGCCACCGACTGCACGAAGTTGAGCGCCTCGTTGCCGACGATCGGCTTGACCGCCTCGGCGTCGGCCAGCATGCGGCTCAGGAGCTGGCCGCCGCGGGTCTGCTGGTAGTAGCCGAGGCCCATGCCCTGCAGGTGCGCGTACAGCGTGATCCGCAGGTCGCGCACCACCTTCTCCTGCACCGTGGCGACGCTGACCCGGGAGAAGTACACCAGCAGGTTCTTGACCACCATCGCGGCCAGGATCACCAGGATCACGTTGCGCAGCGCGACGCCGATGCTCCCGCTCGGGAGCAGCGGTCCCACGATGTTCTTGAGGACCACCTCGACCTGGTTCGCGCCCTCGGGCGGCAGCAGCGACGACGCGCCGAACACCGCCCGCAGGAACGGGATCACCAGCGCGAAGGTGAAGCCGTCGAACAGCGTCCCGACGACCGTGGCGACCAGCGCGGCGACGACCAGCGCCAGGTACGGCCGGACGAACCGGAACAGCTCGGGGTAGCGGCCCACGCTAGCGGCCCGCGCGCGGCTGGAGCAGCGCCACCGGCAGGATCATCTCCTCCGGCGAGGCGCCGCCGTGCAGGAACGCGCCGCGGTAGCGGGCCTGGTACTCGCGCAGCTTGGTCGGGTAGACGAAGAAGCGGTCCTCGGTGGCGATGACGCACCGCACCCCGAGCGACCGCGCGGGCAGCCCGTAGGTGGTCGGGTCCTCGACGGTGATGGCCGAGTCGGGGTCCTCGGGGCGGAGGTCCTCGCCGAACTTGAAGCGGAGGTTGTTGGTGGCGTCGCGCTTGGCGTACACGGTGGCGGGGCTGAGGCAGTGGATGGAGCCGTGGTCGGTCGTCAGCACCACCGGCACCCGCCGCCGCTCCGCCTCGACCAGCGCCGAGCGCAGCGGCGAGCGCTCGAACCAGGCGCAGGTGAGCGCCCGGAGCGCCGCCGCGTCGCGCGCCACCTCGTAGAGGATGGCGTTCTCGGAGCGGCCGTGGGTCAGCTGGTCCACGAAGTTGAACACCATCGCCGTCACGCCGTCCTGGGCCAGCATCGCGGGCAGCCGCCGCTGCACGTCCTCGCTCTCGGTGGTGCCGAACAGCTTCTCGTAGCGGCACGGCACCGGCCGGCCGGTCACCCGCTCGAGCTGCCGGGCCAGCAGGTCGTGCTCGTGGGCGTTGAGGCTGTCCTCCTCGTGCTCGGTCCACCAGGCGGGATGCTGGGCGGCGATGTCCCGGGGCAGCAGGCCCGCGAAGATGGCGTTGCGGCTGTAGGGCGTCGCGCTCGGCAGGATGCTGAAGTAGTGGCTGGTCTCGACGTCGAACAACGGCGTCACCTGCGGGAGCAGCGCCTCCCACTGGTCGAGCCGCAGGCAGTCCACCACGACGAACAGCACGCGGCCGTGCTCGCGCAGCACCGGCAGGACCATCTCCTCGACCACGTCGGGCGAGAGCGCGGGCCGGTCTCCGTCCGGCTGCGCAACCCAGCGCGGGTAGTGCCGCGCAATGAAGCCGGCGAAATCGCGCCGCAGCCCGCCCATCAGCGCCTGCAGGGCCTGCGCCAGGCCGGGCTCCGCCGCCTCCGCCAGCTTGAGGTCCCACTGCATCAGCTCCCGCCACACGTCGATCCACTCGCGCCACCCGAGCGCGGTGCCGCGGCGCGCCTCCAGCTCGCGGAACCGGGTCACGAACTCGCGCGACAGGTGCTGCTGGCGGATCCGGTCGCCCTCGAGCAGCCGGGTGACGACGGAGAGGATCTGGCGCGGGTGCAGCGGCTTGACGAGGTAGTCGTCCACGGCCATCCCGATCGCCTCGCGCAGCACGGCGGGGTCCTCGGACTTGGTGACCATGACGACCGGCACCGCGGGATCGAGCTCGCGGATGGCGTGGAACAGCTCGAGGCCCCGCCGCCCCGGCATCTGCTCGTCCACCAGCACCAGGCCGTAGGCCTGGCGGCGGAGCAACTCGAGCGCGTCGTCGCCGTGGGTGGCGGCGGCGACCTCGTAGCCCTGGTCGGCGAGGAACCGGCGGTGCGACTCGAGGCCCTCGATCTCGTCGTCCACCCACAGGATGCTCTTGGGGCGCGAGGCCATTCGGGCAACCTAGCCGCTCGTCCGGCGCGGCGCTACATTGCGCGCGACCCCGCTCGCCGCCGTGCCATGAGCCATCCCGCCCTCGCGACCACCGACGACGCGTTCGCCAAGGCCCTCGCCGACACCGCGCGCGGGCCGCAGCGGGACGGCACGTTCGCCCTGTGGCTGGTGGTGCGGGCCGCGCTCGCCGCCGCCCCGCCCGCGCCGCCGCCCGCCCGGCACGCCGACCGGCTCCGCGCGCTGGCCGCGCGGATCCGGAGCCTCAACGCCCCGGTGCCGCTGCGCCGCTCGCTGGTGGCGGCGATCGCCGACCTCGGCGCCCCGCGCCCGGCGGCCGCGGCGGTCCTGGCGTCGCTCGCGTCGCCCGCCGCCGAGTGCCTCGGCCGGCCCGCCGCCGACGCGGTCCAGGCCGCCGCCCGCGCGGCCCGGCCCGCCGCCCGCGCGACCCCTTCGTGAAGACGCCGCCCCCCCCCGACATCCCGCGCCGCTCCAACCCCGTCACCGACGTCGTGGGCCGGGTCGACGCGCGCCTCGGCGGCGCCACGAGCGGCGACACCGTGGCCACGGGCTTTCCGAGCGTCGACCGGATCCTGGGCGGCGGCTTCCGCCAGGGCGACCTGGTGGTGCTGGGCGGCGACGTGGGCGTCGGCAAGTCGTCATTGGCGCTGGCCGTCGCGCTGCGGATCGCCGCGCGCGGCGAGACCGCCGCGGTGATCTCGGGCGAGATGGACGAGGACCGGCTGTGGGAGCGCGCGCTCGCCATCGAGGCGCGGACCCGGCTCGACGACATCCGCCGCGGCAGCCTCTCGGACGAGGCCCGCGCCGCGCTCGGCGCGGCCGCGGTGCGGCTGCGCCACCTCCCCCTGGTGGTCCGCCCCATGGCGGCCCGCAGCTTCGACGAGGTGGCCGACCGGATCCGCGCGCTCCACGCCCCGTTCGCCGCGGTGGACTACCTGCAGCTGCTGCCGCCGTTCCGCCCGGACGTGCCGCGCGAGGAACAGGACGCCGCCGCCGTGCGCCTGCTCAAGGAAATCGCGCTCGACGTCAACGTCGCCCTGCTGCTCGTGGCCCAGCTGCCGCGGCTCAACCCGAAGCGCCGCGACCCCCGCCCCGCCCTCGACGACTTCGGGGCGCTGGGCGCGGTCAAGTACCACGCCGACGTGGTGCTCGGCCTGTACCGGGAGGAGATGTACCAGCTGACCCGCGGCGTGGAGGGCGCGACCGAGCTGATCGTGGCCAAGAACCGCCACGGCCCGACCGGCTTCGTGGACCTCTACTTCTACCGGGAGTGGATGCGGTTCGAGGACATGCTCGAACCGGACCGCTAGTGCGGCGCGCCGCTCGTGTCGCCCGGCGCCCCGCCGGCGGCCGTGTACGACACCAGGGTCTGCGGGCCCTGCGCGTCGATCTGGACCCACAGCGGCAGCCCGTTCCGCACCAGGTACAGGCTCACCCGCACCGTGTCCCCCACGTCCGACAGGATCTGCCAGCCCATCGCGGGCAGGCTGTGCCGGTAGAACCGGGCCACCGAGTCGATGGGCGCCGGCGCGAGCAGCACGACGTGCTGGGCCTCCGGCGTCCCGGTGGTGTCCTGGAGGACCGACTGCGCCAGGTACGGCACGTCTATCATGTAGTTGGGACGCGGCGCCCGCGCGACTTTCGGCGCGGGCTTCGAGCAGGCCGCCGCAGCGGCGGCGAGGACGGCGACGGGCAGGAGACGGGCGCGCATGGCGGCATAGTATCGAGGCGCGCTCGCGAGCGGTCAAGGCGTCGTTGCTGCGCCTTTGGCCGGGGACTACATTAGCCCTATCCGGAGGCTGGAGGCTCCCGTGGCCGGCCACAATGTATGGAAGAAGATCAAGCGCAAGAAGGCCGTGACCGACGCCAGGCGCGGGGCCCAGTTCACCAAGCTCATCAAGGAGATCACCGTCGCCGCCCGCCAGGGAGGCGGCGATCCCGCGGGCAACGCGCGGCTCCGCACGGCCATCGACGCCGCCCGCGTCGCCAACATGCCCTCCGACAACATCGAGCGCGCCATCAAGAAGGGCACCGGCCAGCTCGAGGGCGTGCAGTACGAGGAAGTCACCTACGAGGGCTACGGCCCGGGCGGGGCGGCCATCTTCATCGAGGTCACCACCGACAACGCCAAGCGCACCGTGGCCGACATCCGCCACCTGTTCACCCGCTTCGACGGCAAGCTCGGCACTACCGGCTCGGTCGCCCACCTGTTCGAGAAGCGCGGGGAGTTCGCCGTCCCCGCCGCCAAGTACGACGAGGACGCGACCATCGAGGCCGCGCTGGACGCGGGCGCGCTCGACGTGGTGAAGGACGGCGAGCACTACCTCGTGACTACCGCGCCGCACGACTTCCACGCCGTGCAGGAGGCGCTCAAGAAGCACGGGATCGCGTGGGACGCCGCGGAGATCGCGATGGTCCCGCGGTCCACGGTGCACGTCGAGGGCCGGGACGCCGAGAAGCTGGTCAAGCTGATGGGGGAGCTCGAGGAGCACGACGACGTGGCCCGCGTCTCCTCCAACTTCGACGTCGACCTCGAGGCGCTGGCCGAAGTGTGATCGTGCTCGGGCTGGACCCGGGTGCCGCCGCCACGGGCTACGGCGTGGTCGAGCTGGCGGCGCCCGGCACGACCCGCCTGGTCGAGTGCGGGGTCGTCCGCACCGCCGCCTCCGCTCCCCTGGAGCAGCGCCTGTCCCAGATCTTCGACGCGGTCTGCGGGATCATCGCCCGCCACCGGCCCGACGCCGTCGCCGTCGAGAGCGTGTTCGTCGCCAAGAACCCGCGCTCCGCCCTCGTGCTCGGCCACGCGCGCGGCGCCGTGCTGCTCGCGGCCGCGAGGGCCGCCGTTCCCGTGCACGAGTACCCGCCGGCGGTCGTCAAGAAGACGGTGGTCGGCGCCGGCGCGGCCACCAAGGCGCAGGTGCAGGCGATGACGGCGCGCCGGCTGCGCCTGCGGACCGCGCCGGAACCTGACGACGCGGCCGACGGCGTGGCGGTGGCCCTCACCCACTGCATGGTGGGCGCGCGAACCTTCCGTCGCGCGGTGGTGGGATGATCGCGCTGCTCACCGGCACGCTCGCCATCAAGGAGGCGGACCGCGTGGTGGTGCGGACCACCACCGGCGTCGGCTACGAGTGCTTCGTCCCGACCCGCGCGCTCGCCGACCTGCCCGGCCCCGGCCAGCCGGTCGAGCTGCACACCGCCCTGGTGGTCCGCGAGGACGGGCAGTCGCTGTACGGCTTCACCACCGCCGAGGAGCGGCGCGTGTTTCAGCGGCTGCTGCAGGCGACCGGGATCGGCCCGCGCCTCGCGCTCGCCATGCTCTCCCAGTACTCGGGCGAGCGGCTGGTGCGCGGCATCCGGGAGCGGGACGTCGCCGCGCTGGTGGCGGTGCCCGGCGTCGGCAAGAAGACCGCGGAGCGGCTGATCCTCGAGCTGGCGGACAAGACCGAGGACCTGGCGGCCGAGCCCGCCGCGCCCGCGACGTCGGTCACCGACGCGGCGACCCAGGCCCTGGTCCGCCTCGGCTACGGCGCCCCCGAGGCCGACGACGCGGTGCGCCGCGCGCTGGCCCAGGACGGCCGGCGCGACACCGCCGCCCTGCTCAAGGCCGCCCTCGCCTTCCTCGCCGGCGGGCGGCGATGAAGAACGCCCGCTCCCAGATCACCACGCCCGACGTGCTGCCCGACGAGCGCAGCGCCGAGGCCTCGCTCCGCCCGTCGCGGCTCGACGAGTTCGTCGGTCAGGCGAAGGTGAAGGAGAATCTCCAGATCGCCATCGACGCGGCCCGCGGGCGCGGCGAGCCCCTGGACCACGCCCTGTTCTTCGGCCCGCCGGGCCTGGGCAAGACGACGCTCGCCATCCTGCTCGCCCGGGAGATGGGCGTCAGCATCCGCACCTCCTCGGGCCCGGTGCTCGAGCGCCCCGGCGATCTCGTCGGCCTGCTGACCGGGCTCAACCGCGGCGACATCCTGTTCATCGACGAGATCCACCGCCTGCGCCCGGCCCTGGAGGAGTTCCTCTACCCCGCGATGGAGGACTGGCGGGTGGACGTGCGGGTGGGCGACGGCCCGCACGCCGAGACCATCCCGATGGCGCTCGAACCGTTCACGCTGATCGGCGCCACCACGCGGTTCGGGCTCCTCACGCCGCCGATGCGGGCGCGGTTCGGGATGGTCGAGCGGCTCAACTTCTACCCGCCCGAGGACCTCGCCCGGATCGTCCGGAACTCGGCCCGCATCCTCTCGGTCGAGGCGGACGCGGGCGGCGCCGACGAGATCGCCAAGCGCAGCCGCGGCACGCCCCGCGTCGCCAACCGCCTGCTGCGGCGGGTGCGCGACTACGCCGCGGTGCGCGCCGAGGGCCGGGTGGACCGCGAGACGGCGCGAGCGGCGCTGGCGCGCCTCGACGTGGACGAGTTCGGCCTCGACGACATGGACGCGCGGCTCCTCAAGACCATCATCGAGAAGTTCGAGGGCGGGCCCGTCGGCCTGGGGACGCTCGCCGTCGCCGTGGGCGAGGACGCCGGCACCCTGGAGGAGGTCTACGAGCCGTACCTGATCCAGCAGGGCTTCCTCCAGCGCACGCCGCGCGGCCGCATGGCGACGCCCACCGCGTACCGGCACTTCGGGTTCACCACGCCACCATCCGTCCAGGGCCAAGACTCCCTGTTCGAGCGCTGAAGACCGCCGACTTCGACTACGACCTCCCCCCGGACCTGGTCGCCCAGGCCCCGCTGGCCGAGCGCGATGCCAGCCGGCTCCTGGTCCTCGACCGCCGCAGCGGTGCCGTGAGCCACCGCCGGTTCGCCGACGTCCCCGACCTGGTGCCGGCCGGCGATCTCGTGGTCCTCAACGACTCCCGGGTGATCCCGGCGCGGCTGCCCGCCCGCCGGCGGGGCGGTGGCGCCGCCGAGTTGCTGCTGGTGGCGCGCGAGGCGGACGGCGCCTGGCGGGCGATGGTCCGGCCGGGTGCCCGCATCCGGGCCGGCTCGCGGCTGGACCTCGGCGGCGACGACGCGGTGGAGGTGCTGGCCTCCCTGCCCGGCGGCCAGCGCCGCGTCCGCCTGGACGGGCCCGGCGGCGACGCCGCCGTGATCGACCGGCGGGGACGGGTCCCCCTTCCTCCTTATATCAGGCGTGAGCCCGTGGACGCCGACCGGGAGCGGTACCAGACCGTCTACGCCGCCGCGCCCGGCTCGGTCGCGGCGCCGACCGCGGGCCTGCACTTCACCGCCGCGGTACTCGAGCGGCTGGAGCGGCGGGGGGCCGGGGTGGCGCGGCTCACCCTGCACGTCGGCCCCGGCACCTTCCGTCCGGTGGCGGCGGCCGAGGTCGAGCGCCATCATCTGGACCCGGAGGCCTACCGGCTGCCCGACGCGACGGCGCGGGCCGTCGCCGCGGCGCACGCAGCCGGCGGCGCCGTCTGGGCCGTGGGCACCACCGTCACCCGGGTGCTCGAGGCGTGCGCCGGCGGCCCGGGCGAGGCCAGGGCAGGCGCGGGCTGGACGTCGCTGTTCATCCGGCCGGGCCACCGGTTCCAGGTCGTGGACCGGCTGCTGACGAACTTCCATCTGCCGCGGAGCACCCTCTTGATGCTGGTGTGCGCCTTCGCCGGGAAGGACCAGGTGATGAGGGCGTATGAGGAGGCGATCCGGGAGCGGTACCGGTTCTACAGCTATGGCGATGCCATGCTGATTCTGTGAGAGAGGGCAGTGACCGGCTCTTCACCGACTTCTCGAGGTAGCGTGTTCGAATTCGATCTGGACGCCTCCGATGGTCCGGCCCGTGCGGGCACCTGGCGTCTCCCCCACGGCGAGGTGCGGACCCCCTGCTTCATGCCGGTCGGCACCCAGGGCACCGTCCGCGCCCTCTCGCCCCGCGACCTCGAGGCCTGCGGCGCCAGCCTGGTGCTGGCGAACACCTATCATCTGCACGTGCGGCCGGGCGAGGACGTCGTGGGCTCCCTCGGCGGGCTGCACCGCTTCATGGGCTGGCCCCGCCCGCTGCTCACCGACTCCGGCGGCTTCCAGGTCTTCTCGCTCGAGGGCCGGCGGCGGGTCTCGGAGGAGGGCGTGGAGTTCCAGAGCCACATCGACGGCGGCCAGCGCCACCTCACGCCGGAGCGCGCGGTCGAGATCCAGTGGGCCCTCGGCTCGGACGTGGCGATGGCGTTCGACCACGTCGTGCCGGGATCGAGCGCTCGCCAGACCGCGGAGGACGCCGCGGCCCGGACGCTGCGCTGGCTGAAGCGCGGGGCCGCCCGGTTCGCGGAGCTGGCGGGCGGCGCCGCCGACCGCCAGACCCTGGTGCCGATCGTGCAGGGCGGCACCTTCCCCGACCTCCGGCGCGCGGCCCTGGCGGGCGTGCTGGAGGCCGGCTCGTGGCGGGCCGTGGCCGTCGGCGGCCTGTCGGTCGGGGAGTCCAAGCCGCTGATGGACCGGGTCCTGGAGGACCTCGAACCCGTGCTCCCGCCTGCGCTTCCCCGTTATCTTATGGGGGTCGGCTTTCCCGAGGACTTCGTCTCGGCGATGGCACGGGGCATGGACCTCGCGGACTGCGTCGCACCGACGCGCATGGGGCGGAACGGCACGGCCTTCACGGACGGCGGCCCGGTCAACATCCGCAACGCGCGGCACCGCGAGGACGCCGCGCCCCTCGACCCGGCGTGCGACTGCGAGACCTGCACCACCTTCTCGCGGGGGTACCTCCGCCACCTGTTCGCCGCGGAAGAGCTGCTGGGGCTGAGGCTGCTGTCGCTGCACAACGTGCGGTTCCTGATCCGGCTCGCCGCGCGCGCCCGGGACGCGATCCTGGCCGGGACCTTCGAAGGGTGGAGCCGCGCGTGGCTCGCCCGTTACAGGAGCAGGGAGCAGGCGTGATCGTTCATCCGGTGTTCGCGATGCTCGCACCGTCCGGCCAGCAGGGCGGCGGGGCGATCTCGGTGTTCGTGCTCCAGATCGCGGCCTTCATCGCGATCTTCTACTTCATCCTGATCCGCCCGCAGCGGCAGCAGCAGAAGCGGCACGAGGAGCTCTTGAAGCAGGTCAAGCGCGGCGACGAGGTCGTCACCTCGGGCGGGGTCGTGGGAGAGATCGTGCACGTGAAGGACGACCGGATCACCGTGAAGAGCGGCGAGGCCAGGCTGGTGATCGAGCGGCGAGCGATCGCGCGGGTCGTGACGCGCACCACCGAAGAGGCGTCCGCGACGTGAGCCTGCGGCAGCTGCACCTGCTCGGCTCGCCGGTGTTGCGGCAGCGCGCCCACGAGGTCGCGGGCGTCGACGCCGGGGTGCGCGAGCTGATCGCCGATCTGTACGAGACCATGCGGGCGGCGAAGGGCGTCGGCCTGGCGTCGAACCAGATCGGCGTGGCGCGCCGGGTGGCCGTCGTGTCGGTCGAGAACGAGGGCGAGTTCCCGCTGATCAACCCGGTCATCGTCGAGCGCGGCGGCAAGCAGGTCGGCGAGGAGGGGTGCCTCTCGATCCCCGAGATCTACGCCGACGTCGAGCGGGCGGAACGGCTGGTGGTGGAGACGCTGGACGAGAGCGGGAAGCGCAAGCGCATCGAGGCGACGGGGTATCTCGCCCGCGCGATCCAGCACGAGATCGATCACCTGGACGGCATCCTGTTCCTCGACCGGGTCGGGCCGCTGAAGCGGCGCCGGCTCCTCGCCGACTGGAAGAAGTCCCGGCAGGGGGCCGGGGGGTACGTCAGGGACGTCGTGCCGGAGGGCGCGAGCCGGCTGTAGGCAACCGTGCGGGTTCTCTTTTACGGAACGCCCGAGTTCGCGGTCCCGTCGCTCGAGGCCCTCGTCGGCGAGGGCTTCGACGTGGCCGCCGTGGTGACCCGGCCCGACCGGCCCACCGGCCGGCACCGCTCGCAGGCGCACCCCTCGGCGGTGAAGGTCGCGGCCGAGGCCGAGGAGCTCCCGGTGCTCCAGCCGGAGCGGCCCGGCGCGCCGGACTTCGTGGAGGCGGCGCGGGCGCTCGCGCCCGACCTCGCCATCGTCGTCGCGTACGGCCACATCCTGCCGCAGGCGCTGCTCGACGTGCCGCGCCTCGGCTCGGTCAACGTGCACGCCTCGCTGCTGCCGGCGCTGCGGGGCGCGGCGCCCATCCAGCGCGCGATCCTCGGCGGCTGCACCGAGACCGGCATCACGATCATGCGGATGGACGCCGGGATGGACACGGGACCGATCCTGCACCAGGTCGCGACGCCGATCGCGCCCGAGGAGACCGGCGGCGAGCTGTCGGCCCGGCTCGCGGAGCTCGGGGCCGAGGCGCTGATCGAGGCCCTCACGCTGATGGAGGAGACCGGGCTGGAGCCGAGGCCGCAGGACCACGCCCGCGCCACCCTGGCGCCGAAGATCGCCCGCGACGAGGAGCGCCTGGACTGGGCCTGCCCGGCGGAACTCGTCGCCCGGAAGATCCGGGCGTTCGACCCGAGGCCGGGCGCCTGGACCTCGTGCCGGTCGCGCGACCTCAAGCTGTTCGGTGCCGGCGTGGTGGCCCAGGCCGGCGAGCCGGGGCTGGTGCTGGCGGCGGGCGACGTGCTGCGGGTGGCCTGCGGGACGGACGCGGTGACGGTGGCCGAGGTGCAGCCGGCGGGCAGGGCGCGGATGGCCGCGCGGGCGTTCGTCAACGGCCGCGGCGTCGCGGTGGGAGACCGGCTGTCGTGATCGCGCCGCTGCCGCGCCTGCACGCCGTGACCGACGACCGCGTCGTGGCCGCCGGCGGCGTGGCCGGGCGGGCGGCGGTGCTCGCCGCCGCCGCCGGCCCCGAGCTGGCGGTGCACGTCCGGTCGCGAGTCCTGGGCGGCGCGGCGCTGCTCGACGTGGCTCGCGCGGTCGGCGCCGCGCTCGCCCCGCACGGCAGCTGGCTGGTGGTGAACGGCCGCGCCGACGTCGCCCGCGCCGCGGGCGCCCGGGCCCTGCAGCTGGGCCGCGGCGGCCTCGCGGTGCCGGACGTGCGCCGGGTCGCACCCGGCCTGGCGGTGGGCCGCTCGGTGCATGACGCCGCCGAGGCTCGCGCCGCGGCGGCCGAAGGGGCCGACTACCTCGTGGCCGGGCCCCTGTTCGCCACGGCCAGCCACCCAGGCGAGCCCGCCGCGGGACCGGCCCTGCTCCGGGACGCCGCGGCCGCCGGGCTGCCGGTGGTGGCGATCGGCGGTCTCGCGCCGGGCACCGCGCGCGCGGCCCTCGACGCCGGGGCGTGGGGCGTCGCGGCGGTGCGGGCCCTGTGGGACGCTCCGGATCCGGTGGCCGCCGCGCGCGCCTTTCTCGCCGTGCTGCCCGCGACGCCGGCCGTCGCCGTGGTGGTGAACGGCGAATCGCGCACGGTTGCGGAGGGTACCACGCTGCGCGGGCTGCTCGAGCAGCTGGGCCTCGACCCCCGCGCCGTGGTGGTCGAGCACAATCGCCACATCGTCCGCCGCGACGCGCTGGACACGGCGCGGCTCGCGGCGGGCGACGCGGTCGAGCTGGTTCACTTCGTGGGCGGCGGATGACGGGGACGGACGCACCGGCGCAGGGACGCCGAGGGAAGGAACGCGCGATGGCAACCGCAGTCACCGAATCGGTCTTCCAGGACACGCCGCTGGTGGTCGGCGGCCGGAGCTTCCGGTCCCGGCTGCTGGTGGGCACCGGCAAGTACAAGGACAACGCGACCATGGTCCGCGCGCTCGACGCGTCGGGCGCCGAGGTCGTGACCGTGGCGGTGCGCCGCATCAGCCTCGACCGCACCAAGGAAGAGGGGATCCTCTACCACCTCGATCCGGGCCGCTTCTTCCTGCTGGCGAACACCGCCGGCTGCTACACGGCCGAGGACGCCGTGCGCTACGCGCGGCTGGCGCGCGAGGCCGGCTTCAACGAGTTCATCAAGCTCGAGGTGATCGGCGACCAGAAGACGCTGCTGCCCGACGTGGCCGGACTGCTCGAGGCGGCGCGCACCCTGGTGAAGGAAGGCTTCCAGGTGATGGCGTACACCAACGAGGACCTGGTGACCGCGCTGCGGCTCGAGGAGGCCGGCTGCGCGGCGGTGATGCCGCTCGCCTCGCCGATCGGGTCGGGGCTCGGACTGCTGAACCCGTACTCGATCCGCACCATCAAGTCGCGGCTCTCCGTCCCGGTGATCGTGGACGCGGGGGTCGGCACCGCCTCGGACGCGTGCGTGACGATGGAACAGGGCGTGGACGGGCTGCTGATGAACACGGCGATCGCCGAGGCGCGCGATCCCGTGGCGATGGCGCGCGCGATGCGACTCGCGACCGAGGCCGGCCGCGCGGCGGTCCTGGCCGGCCGGATGCCCCGCCGGGAGGTGGCGGTCCCGTCCAGCCCCGCCACGGGGATGCTCTCGTAATCGGCATGTTCGCGGGCTGGCGCCCGCCACGCCCGCCGGCCGTCGCGGCCGGCCCGGCCGCGGCTCCGGGCGGGCGGCCGGGGCGGGCGCGGCGCGCGGCGATCGTCGCCGGCGGTGTCGCTCTGACCGCGCTCGCGGGCTATCTTGTGGCCGCGGTGCTGATCTTCCCCGCGCCGCTGCTGCCGAGCGAGCGCCGGGTGCCGCGGGTGATCGCCGCGCCGGAGGACGAGGCCCGGCGGGCGCTCCGCGAGGCGGGGTTCCGCACCGAGCTCGCGGACAGCGCCCCGCACGCGGTCTACGCGGCCGGCGTGGTGTCCTGGCAGGATCCGTCGCCGGGCACGGCCGCGCCGCGGGGCTCGACGGTCTCGCTCACGCTGAGCGAGGGGACGCCGCAGCGGGTCGTGCCCGACGTGCGCGATCTGGACCCGGAGCTGGCGCAGCGGCTGCTGGCGGCCGCCGGGTTCGCCGTCGGCCGCGTGGACACCGTTCCGGGGACCCTGGCCGCCGGCGTGGTGGCCGGCACCTATCCTCCGGCGGGCGCCGCGGTGCGGGCCGGCACCAACCTGGTGCTCCAGATCTCGAAGGGAGCCAAGTGAAGGTACGCATCGCCCCGAGCATCCTGAGCGCCGACCTCGCGCACCTGATGGACGAGGTCGAGCGGGTGCTGGCCGGCGGCGCCGACCAGATCCACGTGGACGTGATGGACGGGCACTTCGTCCCGAACCTCACCTGGGGCGCGCCGATCGTGGCTGCGCTGCGGCGGTTCACCGACGCGCCGCTCGACTGCCACCTGATGGTCGAGCATCCGGAGGCGTACATCGCCCCGTTCGCCGAGGCCGGGGCGACGTTGCTCACGATCCACGCGGAGGCCACGGCCCACCTGGAGCGGCACCTCGCGGAGATCCGGCGCCACGGGATGCGCCCGGGCGTGGCCCTGAATCCCGCCACGCCCCTGGGCGCGGTCGAGGAGATCGTCGACGAGCTGGACCTGCTCCTGGTGATGACGGTCAACCCGGGCTTCGGCGGGCAGCAGTTCTGGGACCCGGCGATCGACAAGGTGCGCCGGGCGCGCTCGCTCCTCGCCCAGCGCGAGAGTCGCGCGCTGCTGGAGGTGGACGGCGGCGTGGCCCGCGAGACGATCCACCACCTCGCCGCGGCGGGCGCCGACACGTTCGTGGCGGGCAACGCGATCTTCACGGTGGCCGACGCCGCGGCCGAGGTGCGGGAGCTGCGGCGTCTGGCGGAGGCGGGAGCGAGCGGAAGGACAGTCAAGACATGAGAGCGCAGTGGATCGCCGTGGCGGTGATCGTCGTGGTGCTGGGCGCCGGCGTGGCGCTCGGCCTCAAGCTGAGGCCCGAGATCTTCCCGGTCGAGGTCGGCTCGAGCGCCCCGATCTTCGCGGCGACCGACCTGGCCAGCGGCCAGCGGGTGACCCTGGCCAGCTACAAGGGCCAGGTGGTGCTGCTCAACATCTGGGCCACCTGGTGCGAGCCGTGCAAGGTCGAGATGCCGTCGCTCGAGCAGCTGCAGAGGGAGATGGGCCCGCGGGGCCTCAAGATCCTCGCCGTCAGCATCGACGAGGGCGGCCCCGACGTGGTGCGCCAGTACGCGCGCGACCTGGGCCTCACCTTCCCCATCCTGCACGACCAGTCGGGCCGCATCAAGCAGATCTACCAGACCACCGGCGTGCCCGAGAGCTTCGTGATCAACCGCGAGGGCCGGATCGAGAAGAAGGTCATCGGCGCCACCGACTGGGACGCCGCGGTGAACAAGGACCTCGTGCGCCGGCTCCTGGCGCGGCAGGGCTGAGGTGTCGGTCCGGGAGGCGATCGTCCGCCACTGGCCGCTGAAGCTGGCGGCGCTCGCCCTCTCGGTCATCCTGTGGGTGGTGGTCGCGCTCGAGGAGCCGGCCACCCACCTCGAGGACGTCCGGCTCCAGCTGTCGCTCGCTCCCACCGCCGCCCTCGCCCAGCCGCTGCCGCCCGTCCAGGCGCTGATCGCGGGCCCGCGGGGCGAGTTCCTCAAGCTCGGCCCCAGCGCGCTGGTGATCCACGCGTCCATTCCCGAGTCGGGGCCCGGCAGCCACCATCGCCTCGCCATCTCGCCCGGCGACGTGGAGCTGCCCCGCAACGTGAAGGTCTCGGTGCAGGAGGTGCTGCCCCGCGAGGTCGACGTCGTGCTCGACCGGCGCGCGCAGCGCATCGTCCCGGTGGCCGTGCGCGCCGAGCCGGAGTCGGGCTACGCGCTCGAGGGCCCGGTGACGGCGCAGCCCGCCGCGGTGCGGGTCAGCGGCGCACTCTCCCTGCTCGGCGGACTGGACTCGATCGCCACCGAAGCGCTCCAGCTCAAGGGCGTCACCGGCGTCTTCGAGCGCACCGTGCCGCTCGACACGACCGGCCACGCCGTGCTGCAGATCGTCCCGCCGTCGGTCACGCTCTTCGGGAAGACCAAGAAGACGTGAAGGTCCTCGGCATCGAGACGTCGTGCGACGAGACGTCGGCCGCCGTCGTCGCCGGCGGCGACGGCGCGGCGCGCGCGCTGTCCTGCGTCATCCTCTCGCAGGACGTGCACGCGGTCTACCGCGGCGTCGTGCCGGAGCTGGCCTCGCGCGCGCACCTCGTCGCGATCGGCCCCGTGGTGGACCGCGCCCTCCGCGACGCGGGCACGGCGCTGGCCGACGTGGACCTGATCGCGGTCACCGAGGGCCCGGGCCTGATCGGCGCGCTGCTCGTGGGCGTGAGCTACGCCAAGGGCCTGAGCCTCGCCGCCGGGCGCCCGCTGGTCGGGGTCCACCACCTGGAGGCGCACCTGTTCGGTACCTCGCTCGACGATCCGGCCGCCGTGCCGCCGTTCACCGCGCTGATCGTCTCCGGCGGCCACTCGCTGCTGCTCGACGTGCCCGCGTGGGGCGAGTACCGGCTGCTCGGGGAGACGCGCGACGACGCGGTCGGCGAGGCGTTCGACAAGGTGGGCGCGCTGCTCGAGCTGGGATATCCGGGCGGGCCCGCGGTCGAGAAGGCGGCGCGCGAAGGCGAAAGCGCGCGGTTCCGGTTCCCGCGCCCGATGCTGCACGCCGGGCAGCGGCCCGGCGACGGCGACTACTTCGACCTGTCGATGAGCGGACTCAAGACCGCCGTGATCCACGCGGTGAAGGCGTCGCCCGACCCGGCGCGCGACCGGCCGCACCTGGCCCGCGGCTTCCAGGACGCCGTGATCGAGGTCCTGGTGGCGAAGACGCTGCGGGCGGCGGAGGCGTGCGGACGGCGGCGCGTCGTCCTCGGCGGCGGGGTCGCCTGCAACCGCGCGCTCCGTGAGGCGCTGGCCGCGGCGCTCGCGGCGCGTGGCGCCACCCTGCACGCCCCCTCGCCGCGGCTCTCGACCGACAACGCCGCGATGATCGCCCGTGCGGCGCTGTTCCGCTCCGCCGCTGCCGGCCGGCCCGTGGACGCGGCCGCGCGGCTCCCCTTTCCAGGTCTGGTGCGCGCATGACCATCTATCCGCTGCTCCTCCACCTCGGCCGCTTCACCATCACCGGCTACGGCCTGATGATGATGGTCGGCTTCCTGGTGGCCGGCTGGATCTACGCCCGCGAGCTGAAGCGCCGCTCGCTCGACCCCGCCATCGCCTGGGACACCGTGGTCCTCGCGGTGGCCGGCGGCCTGGCGGGCTCGAAGATCTACTTCGCCATCTCGGTGGGGCGGATCGGCGCGGTCTTCTCGCGCGGCGGCCTGGTCTGGTACGGCGGGCTCGCCGGCGGCACCCTCGCCGTGCTGGCCTACATGTGGCTGCGGAAGCTGCCGGTCCGGACGCTGCTCGACACCATCTCGCCCTCGCTGGTCGTGGGCTACCTGCTCGGCCGGGTCGGCTGCTTCATGGTGAACGACGACTACGGCCTGCCCTCGCGGCTGCCCTGGGCCGTCGCCTTCCCGCAGGGCTCGCCGCCGTCGACCGCCGGCGTGCTGAGCCAGCAGTTCCACGCCACGATTCCCGCGGGCGCCAAGCTCGGCGACGTGCTCACGGTGCACCCCACGCAGCTGTACGAGATCGCGCTCAGCTTCGCGGTGTTCTGGCTGCTGTGGCGCTGGCGGGACCACCGCCACGCGGCCGGCTGGCTGTTCGGCGCCTACCTGGTGCTCACCGCGGCGGAGCGGATCGTCGCCGAGATCTTCCGCGCGAAGGACGACCGCATCTTCGGCTTCGTCACCGTCGCGCAGATCCTGAGCGCCGGACTGATCGTCGCCGGCGCGGTGGTGATGCGGCTCTTCAGGGCGCCCGCGGCCCCCGAGCCGGCGCCCCCGAACTGACCAGTCTTTGGACGGCTGTCGAAATAATTGACGGCTGGGCGCTTGTCACCGGCGGCCTTTCGCCGTGCCAGGATCACCTTAACCGATTCATTTCAAATCGCTTACATCCGACTCGGGCTTGGGGCACGACCCATGCCACTACGGGAGACGGAAGTACCTCCGGTGGCGATGGAGTTCCTGAGGGGGGCGTCGCCCCGGTATGCACGGTAGCCTGCCAGACGGCAGGCTATCGTGTTTTCCGGGGTCGGCGGCCGGCGGCGCCCGCGTCGACGGGCCGGCGCGCGGCCGGCGCCGGGCTCCCGGGGCGCCGCGCCAGCCACCAGACGCCGGCCGCGAGCACGGCCACCACGATGAGGCCCTGCACGGCCAGCGTCTGCACGGTGGGATAGATGCCGAAGAACTCGCTGCGCGGCGCGCCGCGCACGAGCGTCGAGGCGAGGTAGCCGCCTTCCTGCAGCTCCTTCACGCCGGTGCCCGCGAACGCGAACGCCATCAGCAGCAGCGTGGCGCCGGTGACGGCGAAGAACGGCCGCAACGGGATCCGGATGCCGAACTTCTCGATGGCGACGTAGGCCGCGACCAGCGCCACGCCGCCCGAGGCCAGGCCGAGGGTGATCGGCGCCGCGCCGGCCGCGCCGCCGTTCACGTACAGCGCCTCGTAGAACAGCACGGTCTCGAATCCCTCGCGGTACACGGCGAGGAACGCCACCGCGGCGAGCGCGAGGCCGCTGCCGCTCGCCGCGGCGCGCTCGACCTTGTCGTGCAGGAACCGCTGCCACACCGCGACCTCGACCTTCGAGATCAGCCAGTACGACACGTAGAACAGCACCGCGCACGCGACCAGCATCACCACGCCCTCGAGCGCCTCGCGCTGCGCCGCGCGCCCCGCGAGCACCCGCTCCAGCAGCACGGCCGTGGCGAGACTCGCCACCAGGGCGAGTACCACGCCCCACCGCACGCTGCGGCGCTGGCCGGCCGTGCCGCTGCGCACCACCACCGCCATGATGGCGGCGACGATCAGCATCGCCTCGAAACCCTCGCGCACGATGAGCAGGAAGCTCTCGGCCAGGAAGCCCCAAGCCGTGGCGCCGCGACCCAGCGCGGCTTCGGCTGAGTCCACCGTGGCCGCGAGCCCGGCGTACCGGGCCGCGAGCCGCGGCTCCCCCGCCTGCGCGGCCTCGCGCAGCGAGGCGAAGCGGGCCTCCGCACGCGAGGCCAGGCCCGCGTCCCGGATCCTGACCCGGCCCTCCACGCTCTCGAACTCCAGGTACGCGTCGAGCACGCGGTCGGCGGCCTCCCGGGCCTCGCCGCGGCGCGCCCGGTCCATCGCCTCGCCCAGCATCGCACGCACCGACGCGAAGCTCACGGCGTCGGCGCCGCTCCCGGTGCGGAGGGCCAGCGTGTCCGAGAGGCTGACGACGTAGGCGATCAGGTCCCAGCGATCCTCGCGGGAGAGCGCCTGACCGAAGGCGGGCATCGCCGTGCCGGGAACGCCGTAGGTGAGGCGCCGCAGGTAGTCGAGGGGCAGGGCCGGTGCCGCCTGCGGCGCCGCGACGAGATCGGCCGGGGGCGGGTGGAGGCCGGCCGCGGCGGGCCCGTCGCCCCGTCCAGCCGCGCCGTGGCACGACGCACACCGCGCGGCGTACGCGCGCTCACCGGCCGCGATGGAGGGCGCGCGTGACGGCCGTTCGTCCAGCTCCGCTCCGGCCACGCCGGCCAGCCGGCGCTCGAGCGCCGCCGCGTGCCTCGCGACGGAGTCCGCCGGAGCCCCCGCGTCCAGCAGGCGCGCGATGGCGCCCAGCTCGCGCGCGGCGTCCCGCGCCGTCTCGGGAGCGAGCGCGGCGAGGGAGCGGCGCGCTTCGGTCACGAACAGCCGGGCCTCGTCCGCCTCCTCGCGCCGGGTCATCGCCCCGCCCTGCCACGCCAGCGCGTACTCCTGCGCCGCCAGGTGCACCGTCGCGACGATGCGGCGGGCGGCCTCCGGGGCCTGGGGAGAGGTCCGGGTGTCCACGACGGGGAGATGCCGACTGAGCGAAGCGAGCAACAGGACGGCGGCGGCGCGACTCAACAAGCGAAACCCGATCTCTGGCTGGGGGATGCCGCAACGTAGCCGCGCCCCCCGGCTCCTGCAACTCGAGCTACTCGAGGACGACGACCGCCGCCGCGACGCCGCCGGCGTGGGTGAGCGAGAGGTGACAGCGGGTGGCGCCGAGCGCCTCCATGCGGCGCCGCGCCGGGCCGTGGAAGACCAGGTCGGGGCGGCCGTCGGGCGCGCGCTTCACCTCGAGGTCCTGCCAGCCGATCCCGCCCGCCCCGAAGTCGCCCGAGAGTGCCTTGTACGCCGCCTCCTTCGCGGCGATGCGCGCCGCGAGGTGCAGCGACGCCTGGGCGTACCCGGCGGCGCGCTCGCGCTCGGCCGGCGTGAACAGGCGGCGCAGCACCCGCTCGCCGAAGCGCGAGATCATCGCCTCCACCCGCGACGCGGGAACGATGTCGATCCCTACGCCGAGAACGGCCACGGCTCTCCCCCGCGGTGTCGCCGCCCGCCCGGCGCGGCTGCGCGCGCGGGCGTCATGGCGCCCAGCCCGGCCACTCGGGCCGGCCGCCGCCCAGCGCGCCCAGGCTGAGCGCGGGCGCCGACCCGGTCCGGCGCTCGTAGCGGGCGCCGAAGTCGATCAGGCGGTCGGGTCTGAACGCCGTGCGCGGAATCCCCGTGGCGGCCACCGCGCTCTCGATCGCGGCGGGTGGGCCTTCGACCTCGACCAGCACGTCCATGCGCGGATACCACTCGAGCCGCAGCGAGGCGTCGCCCAGCGCGTAGAACTCGACGCAGCGATCGATGGCGTCGACGACGACGAGGCCGAGACGCGAGAGGATGGTCTCCACCGGCCCGGGGCCGGCGACGTCGAACTCCAGCTCTTCCCGCTCCTTGTAGCCGCTGTCCTGCCGGGTGGGCCCCTTCCACGCGACCTCGGCGGGACGCGGCGCACTGCCCCCCGCCGCCGTGAACGTGCGGACCCGGAGCACCTCGTCGCGCGATTCCAGCTCCCGGGACGGCAGGTCGTAGCGATGGTCGCTCATGCGCCCCCGGAAGGCGCGCACGGCGCCGCGGGCCTCGATGCGCGCGACCAGATCCGCCGGACGGTCCACCACCGCCTTGAGCTCGACTTCGCGCGCACTCACGGCGCGAACGCCGACGCCACGACCGCCGCAGTGTCGGAAAAGTCCGTGAACGCCGTGTACGCCCCCGCGGCGATGAGGTCCGCGACGGAATAGGAGCCGGTGGCCACGGCGATGGCGCGGGCGCCGATGCCCCGGCCGCAGGTCACGTCGGCCGGGGTGTCGCCCATGATGACGACGTCGCGCCCGGAGAGCTCGAGCCCGAGCAGCTCGTGGATCCGCCGCTGCGCGATGGCGGGCAGCGCGTTCCGCTCGCCGTGGTCCGAGCCGAAGGCCCCGACCCGGAAGCGCCCGATGTCGATGCCCGCGGACTTGAGCTTCAGGCGCGCGCCCTCCACCACGTTGCCGGTGAGGAGCCCCAGCACGCAGTCGCTCCGCCGCTCCAGCGCGGCCAGCAGCTCGAGCACCCCGGGGTACACGGTGGTGCGTTGCCCGGGGCGGCCCAGCTCCTGATCGAGCAGGCGGACGTAGGCGCGGAGCACGCTCGCGACCACGTCGGGACCGTGATCCCGCCCCGCCGCCGCCGCCAGCAGCTCCACGATCTCCGGATCGGTCCGTCCGTCGAACCGGAACGACGCCGCGGGGCGCTCGATGGCGAGCACCTCGAGCAGCGCGCGGTGAATGGCGCGCCGCCCCGCGCCGTCCGTCCACAGCAGGGTTCCGTCGAGGTCGAACAGTACCGCTTTCACGAGCGTACCAGGGCCAGGGATCCGAAGATGCCTCCCGCGCCCACGATCTGCCACGGGGTCGGGGTCTCTCCAAGGAGAGGCCACGCGGCGAGCAAGGTAACGACCGGCGAGAAGTTGGAATAGAACGCCGTGCGCGTCGCGCCGAGGCGCTCGACGCCCCGGTACCAGATCAGGTACGCCAGCACCAGCGAGCCCAAGGACGAGAACACCGCGCCGAGCCACGCCGCCGGCGTGACCGCGCCCCACCGCTGCGCCACGGCCGCCGGAGCGCAGATCACCAGCAGCGGGATCGCGCCGAGGCCCATCGTCCAGGCCGTGGTCGGCGTCGGTCCGAGCGTGTCCACCAGGGGCTTGGCCAGGACGGTGTACGCGGTCCAGAACACCACGGCGAGCAGCATCAGCAGGTCGCCGGCCACCGTGCCGGCCAGGCCCACGTCGGCCGCGCTGCCCCGGACCAGGATGCCGATGCCGGCCGTGGACAGGACCAGGCCGGCCACGTCGCGCCACCGCAGCCGCTCCTGGCCGAGGAGGTGGCTGGTGACGGCCGTGAGCACCGGCACGGCGGCCATGATCAGTGCCGCGTTCCCCGCCCGCGTCCGCGCCATGCCCTCGATGTAGCACAGCTGATAGCAGGTGTTGCCCAGCACGCCCAGCAGGCCGAGCCGCACCAGGTCCCGCCGCGCCGGCCGCCGCGCACCGCTCGCCCACGCCACCAGCGCCACCGCGACGGCCGCGAGGGCGAAGCGGACGGCGTTGAACGAGAGCGGCGAGAACACCCGGAAGGCGGCCTTGATGACGACGTAGTTGATGCCCCAGATCAGGGTCATCAGGGCCAGGAGGCCGTCGGTCCCGGTGAGCCCGGCCGGCTGGACCGCCGCGGCGGCGGGCTGGGAAGCCGCAGGCATCTGCGGCCGGGACGCGGCCATAGGCACCGAACCTAACCGCCCGCCCACCCGCGGCCAATCGGCGGCGGGACGCGGCTCCCGGCGCCGCGGCCCGGGGTTTGCGACGAGCGGAGGGTGGACTCGCCGGAGGCTCCCTGGACACCGGCTTCGTGTTCGACGTCCGACGCTACTCCGTTCACGACGGGCCGGGCATCCGGACCACCGTGTTCCTCAAGGGGTGCGCCCTGTCGTGCTGGTGGTGCCACAACCCGGAGAGCCAGGCCCCGGGCCCGGAGACCATCGTGCACGAGGGCCGCTGCATCCGCTGCGGCGCCTGCGTCGAAGCGTGCCTGCACGGGGCCGTCGCCTGGGTGGACGGCGCGCCGGTGACCGACCGCTCCCGGTGCCGGGCGTGCGGTACCTGCACGAGCGCGTGCTGGACCGGCGCGCGCGAAGTCGCGGGACGCGCGATGAGCGTCGAAGAGGTGCTCGCGGTCGTCGAGCGCGACCGGCCGTTCTACGAGCAGTCGGGCGGCGGCGTCACGCTCTCGGGGGGCGAGCCGATGTTGCAGGCCCGGTTCGCCGCGGCCCTGCTCGCCGCCGCCCGGCGGCTCGGCTTCCACACCGCGCTCGACACCTGTGGCCACGCGCCGTGGGAGAGCTTCGAGCGGCTGCGCCGCGACGTGGACCTGTTTCTCTACGACCTCAAGCTGATGGACGACGCCCGGCACCGCCGCTACACGGGAGTGGGCAACCGCCGCATCCTCGCCAACCTGCGCCGGCTCTCCGAGGCCGGGCACCGCATCGTGCTGCGGGTGCCGGTCGTCCCCGGCGTCACCGACGACGCCGGGAACCTCGCCGCCGTCCGCGCGTTCGCCTCCGGACTGCCGCGGCTGGTGCGCCTGGACCTGCTGCCGTACCATGCCATCGGCGTGCACAAGTACCAGCGGCTGGACCGGCCCTACCGGCTGCCGGGCACCGGCGCCCCGGCCCCGGAGCGGATGCAGGAGATCGCCTCGTTCTTCGCGGCCGGCGGCGTGAGCGTGGGGGCCGCGACTCCGTGATCTCCGAACGCGTCGCCTGCCTGCGGCGCCACAGCCTCGCCGCGCGCCCGACGATTTCGCCGGAGCGGGCGCGGCTGGTGACCGCGTTCTACCGCGAGCGGCCGGCCGGGGAGCCGGCGCCGCTGCAGCGCGCGCACGCCTTCCGCCGGCTGATGGAGCGCCAGAGCATCTGGCTCGGCCCCGGTGAGCTGATCGTCGGCGAGAAGGGACCGGCGCCCAAGGCGACGCCGACCTACCCGGAGCTGTGCTGCCACTCGCTCGCGGACCTCGATCTCCTCGACACCCGCGAGAAGATCCCGTTCGCGGTGAGCCCGGACACGCGGGCGCTCTACGAGCGCGAGATCATCCCGTTCTGGCGCGGCCGCTCGATCCGGGACCGGTTGTTCGAGGCGATGACGGAGGAATGGAAGGCGGCCTACGACGCCGGCGTGTTCACCGAGTTCATGGAGCAGCGGGCGCCCGGCCACACGGTGCTCGACGACAAGATCTACCGGCGGGGGCTGCGCGACTTCCAGGTCGACATCGACGCCGCGCTCGCCGCGCTCGACCCCGCCCGGCCCGACGCCGCCGCGCGGAGGGCCGAGCTCGAGGCGATGCGGATCTGCGCCGACGCGTTGATCGGGTTCGCCGGGCGCCACGCCGCCCTGGCGCGCGCGCAGGCCGCGGCCGAGTACGACCCGCGGCGCCGCGCCGAGCTGCTGCGGATCGCGGAGGTCTGCAGCCGCGTGCCGGCGCAGGCGCCGCGCGACTTCCGGGAGGCGATCCAGGCGTACTGGTTCGTGCACCTCGGCGTCACCATCGAGCTCAACACCTGGGACGCCTTCAGCCCCGGCCGGCTCGACCAGCACCTGCTGCCGTTCTACCGCCAGGGGCTGGCGGACGGCACGCTCACCCGCGCTGCCGCGGAAGAGCTGCTGCAGTGCCTGTGGATCAAGTTCAACAACCAGCCCGCGCCGCCGAAGGTCGGTGTGACGGCGGCCGAGAGCGGCACCTACACCGACTTCGCGCAGGTCAACCTCGGCGGCACGCGGGCCGACGGCGGGGACGGCGTCTCGGAGCTGACGATGCTCCTGCTCGACGTGGTCGAGGAGATGCGGCTGCTGCAGCCGAGCGCCTCCATCCAGGTGACCGAGGGGAGCCCGGACGCGTTCCTCGAGCGGGCGGCGCGCGTCATCGCCACGGGCTTCGGCCAGCCGTCCGTGTTCAACCACGACCTCATCGTCCGCGAGCTGCTGCGGCACGGCAAGCGGCTCGAGGACGCGCGCGCGGGCGGGTCGAGCGGCTGCGTCGAGGTGGGGGCCTTCGGCAAGGAGAACTACAACCTCACCGGCTACCTCAGCCTCCCCAAGCTGCTGGAGCTGGCGCTCTCGGACGGCGTGGATCCGCGCACCGGGCGGCGGCTCGGGCCCGCCAGCGGCGATCCGCGCGGCTTCGCGTCGTTCGACGACCTGTTCGCGGCCTTCACCGCGCAGCTCGCGCACGTGGTGGACGTCAAGGCGCGCGGCAACGACCGGATCGAGCGGCTGTTCGCCGAGCGGATGCCCGCGCCGTTCCTGTCGCTGCTGATCGACGACTGCATCGCGACCGGCCGGGACTACCACGACGGCGGCGCGCGCTACAACACCACCTACATCCAGGGCGTCGGGCTGGGCACCGTCACCGACGCGCTGAGCGCCCTGCGGCGTCACGTTTTCGAGACTGGCGCGGTCTCCATGGAGCAGCTGCTCGCCGCCCTCGCCGCGGACTTCGGCGGCCAGGAGCGGCTGCGCCAGCTGCTGCTGCACCGCACCCCGCGCTACGGGAACGACGACGACGCGGCCGACGAGCTGATGGTCCGCGTCTTCGAGGCCTATTACGCGGCCGTGGACGGTCGGCCGAGCACCAAGGGGGGCACGTACCACATCAACCTGCTGCCGACCACCGTCCACGTGTACTTCGGCTCGGTCCTCGGGGCGACGCCGGACGGGCGGCGCGCCGGCACGCCGGTGAGCGAGGGCGTCTCGCCGGTGCAGGGTGCCGACCGCTGCGGCCCCACGGCCGTGCTGCGGTCGGTCGCCAAGATGGACCAGGTGCGGACCGGCGGGACGCTGCTCAACCAGAAGTTCACGCCGGCCCTGCTGGCCGACGAGCCGGGGCGGCGCGCCCTCGCCGCGCTGGTGCGGACCTACTTCCGCCTCGGCGGGCATCACGTCCAGTTCAACGTGGTGGACGCCGACACCCTGCGTGCCGCCCAGGCGCACCCCGACGAGCACCGCGACCTGATCGTGAGGGTCGCGGGCTACAGCGACTACTTCTGCGATCTCGGCCGGGCGCTCCAGGACGAGATCATCGCGCGCACCGAGCACCGCTCGGTGTGACCCGCGTCACACGGCCGCGCGACCCGGTTAACGGGCCGCCCCGGCCGCCGTCTCACCTGTCACACGGCTGCTCCGCCGCCCCCGGTGGCGCCCCCTTCGGACACAACTGGAGGATGCAACCATGAAGAGCCGCACCGTCGTCCACCTGGCCGCCGCCACGGGGCTGCTCGCGCTCGCGGCGTGCAGCGAGAGCACGTCGCCGTCGGCGTCGCTCGTCGACCAGACGACCCTCACCAGCGACGTCGCCAGCAGCTCCGGCGATGCGATTGCGGCCGACGTCAACACCATTTCGACCAATGAGGCGTACGCCGGCTTCGGCGCCCCGGTGGTGCAGGGCTCGCCGACCGCCGTGAACGACTCGGTGAGCTACTCCTACACCCGCACCCGGAACTGCTTCGACGAGACCGGCGCGGGCACGACCTGCGGCACGTCGCTGGTGCGCAAGGCCGTGGTGCACGTGCAGTTCTCCTGGTACCGCGACAACACCGCCGCCAACGGCGCCGTGTTCACGGGCGCCATCACCCGGCTCGCCGACGACACGCTGTTCCGGAACTACACGGGCGCGACCGAGACCTCGCGCACCCACGACGGCGTCTCGTCCGGCAGCGACACGGTGTCGTTCGTCGGGCCGAACGTGACACGCCTGTACCAGGAATCGGGGAACGACTCCGTCGAGGCGGTGACCTACAACCTGCCGCGGGACACCAACCCGTGGCCGATCTCGGGCAAGATCGTGCGCAACGTGTCGGTGCACGCGACCTTCACCAGCGCGACGCGCTCGTCCACGACCGACGTGACCAAGCGCATCGAGGTGGATTTCCCGCCCGACAGCCAGGGCAACGTGGTGCTGAGGATCGACGGCAAGACCTGCAACCTGAACCTGGTCACGCATCACGTGAGCAACTGTCAGTAGCGGCTCGCCGGCTCCGGCCGCGCGCGGGAGGCCCGGGCCAAGGCCCGGGCCTTTTGCGTTCCGGCCCCCCTCGGCTGCAAACTTGAGCGCCATGACGGCGCGCCCCGACGATCTCGCCGCACGCCTCCAGGAGGCCCTGGGGACGGGGTACGCCGTGGAGCGCCCGATCGGCCAGGGCGGCTTCGCCGCCGTGTACCTGGTGCGGGACCTCACGCTCAAGCGGCCGCTGGCGGTGAAGGTGCTCTCCCCGGACCTGCTGCTGTCGGCCACCGCGCAGGAGCGGTTCCGCCGCGAAGCCGAGACCATCGCGCAGCTGTCGCACCCCAACATCGTGCCGCTGCACTTCATCGGGAACGCGAACGACATCTTCTACCTGGCGATGGCGTTCGTGGACGGCGAGAGCCTGGCCGACAAGATCGAGCGCGAGGGGACGGTCGAGGTCGAGGACGCGGCCCGCATCATGCGCGAGGTCGCCAGCGCGCTCGACCTGGCGCACCGCCGTGGCGTGATCCACCGCGACATCAAGCCGCACAACGTGCTGCTCGAGCGGGAAGGCGGCCGCGCGCTGGTCACCGACTTCGGCATCGCCCGGACCGCGGAGAACTCCTCGCTCACGGCGTCGGGGATGGTGGTCGGCACGCCCACCTACATGAGCCCGGAGCAGGTGGTCGGCGACAAGGTGGACCACCGCGCCGACCTGTACGCGCTCGGCGTGGTGGGCTACGAGATGCTGGCGGGCCGCCCGCCGTTCAGCGGCACCACGCCGACCGAGGTGCTGATGAAGCGCGTCGCCTCGGCGGCGGAGCCGGTGCAGCGCGCCCGGCCGGACGCGCCACCCGCGCTCGCCGACGTCATCGACCGGTGCCTGCAGCAGGACCCCGCCAACCGGTTCGCGACCGGCGGCGAGATCGTCCGCGCGCTGGGCGGCAGCACGCCCATCTCCGGCGGCCACACCACCGCGGAGCTGAAGCGCGCGGAGCGACGCTCGCGCACGCGGGCGCTGCTCGCGGGCGGCGCGGTGGTCGCGATCCTCGCCGCCGCCGCCCTGTGGCAGTGGCGCGGGCACGGCGCCGCCCGCCGCCGCCAGCCCCCGCCGCCGACGGTCCCGGCGGGCATGGCGCTGATTCCCGGCGGCACCTACACCATCGGGCGGGACGACGGCCCGCGCTGGTCGCGCCCGGCCCACCGGGTCACCCTGCCGGGCTTCTACCTCGACAAGACCGAGGTCACGCTCGGCGCGTACCGGCGGTTCGTCGCCGCGTCCGGCGGCGAGGCCGTATGGGGCGTCGTCGCCGACAGCGCGCCGCGGGACTCGCTGCTCCCGGTCACGGGCGTGATGTGGCCGCAAGCCATGTCCTACTGCGGTCTGAAGCACGGCCCCGGCTCCCGCCTGCCGACCGAAGAGGAGTGGGAGGCGGCGGCGCGCGGCGCGCTCGGCCACCGGTTCCCGTGGGGCGACGCCCCGGTCCCCGGAACGGCCAACACCCAGTCGGCCGGGCGCCCGCGGCTGGCGCCGGTCGCGAGCTTCCCGCTCGGCGACTCGCCGCAGGGCGTGAGCGACCTCATCGGGAACGCCTGGGAGTGGACCGCCTCGCCGATGAAGCCGTACCCGGGCGGCGCGACGCCGCCCAGGAGCGCCGACGCGTACGTCATCCGGGGCGGCGCCTACAACACGCCCGACTCGATCGCGGACGCGACGTGGCGCGGCTACCAGCCCGCCATCGTGCCCGACCGGCGGGCGTTCGCGCTGACGGGGTTCCGGTGCATGGCGCCCCTCCCGCCCCGCCCGTGACGCCTCCGGCCCGCCCTGGCGACCGCAGGCCGTCGGCGTCTATGTTGAACCATCCCCGCAGGCGTCGCGTCGCCGCGGGGCGCGCCGGCCCGACCGGCGTGCCCCGCTCCAGCCGTTGGGGGGCCTATGGCTGTCGCTGACCTGCTCACCGTCTCGGTCGCGCCCACGCCGGGCGAACGGCCCCACGACCACGAGCTGGACCTGTTCGGCCTCACGCATCGCGGCAAGGTGCGCAAGGAGAACCAGGACCACTTCCTGCTGGCCACCGTCCACCACCAGGTCGTGGTCCACGGCACCAGCCTCCCGAAGCCCGACGCGCTGCCCCTCAGGGGCGAGCGGCTGGCGACGCTCATGCTCGTGGCCGACGGTGTGGGCGGCGGCGCGGACGGCGGACGGGCGAGCCGGCTCGCGACGGAGACCGTCGCGAGCTACGTCGCGTCCACGCTGCGCAGCTACCAGGCCGCGGGCTCGGCGGACGAGTCGGATCTCCACGCCGCGCTCCGGGCCGCGGCGCTCGAGGCCCACACCGCCGTCCGCGGCGCCGCTCACGGCGCGGTCCCCGCGGACGAGGCCCCGGCGCGCGCGATGGCGACCACGCTCACGCTCGCCCTCGCGGTGTGGCCGTGGGCCTACGTCGTCCAGGTCGGCGACAGCCGCTGCTACCACTACTGGGACGGGGCCCTGCAGCAGGTCACGCGCGACCAGACGGTCGCCCAGGACCTGGTGGACAGCGGCGTGCTCAAGCCGGAGCGGGCGGCCACCTCGCCGTTCAGCCGGGTGCTGGCCAGCTCCATCGGCGGCGACGAGGCGAGCCCGGTGCTCACCCGGCTCGACATCCGGCAGCGGGGCTGCGTGCTGCTGCTGTGCAGCGACGGGCTGACGACCCACGTCAGCGACGCGGAGATCGCCGCCCAGGCGCGCACGATGGAGTCGTCGGAGCAGTTGTGCCGCTCGCTGCTCGACCTGGCGCTCGAGCGCGGCGGCACGGACAACATCACCGTGGTGGTCGGCAGGGCCAGGGGCAGGCGCTCGCAGGCGTAGCCGCGCGGCCGCGCCGCGCGAGCGTCGGTTGACCGCGGGCCCCCCGCCCGCTTAAGGTGCGGCGTGCGGACCCGCCTCGCCGTGCTGTGCCTCTCGGTCGCCGCCGCGTTCCCCCCGGCCGCCCGCTCGCAGGACGGGCCGCGCGGCGTTCTCTCCCCGGCCATCGCGCCGCTGCTCGGCGGCCGGATGTGGCGCCACGCCACCTGGGGCGCGCTGGTCGTCAGCCTCACCCGGGGCGACACGCTCTTTTCCTACCACGCGGACCGCCGCTTCCTGCCGGCTTCCAACACGAAGCTGTTCACGACCGCGGCCGCGCTGCACTACCTCGGCCCCGAGTTCCGGTTCGTCACCGTGCTGTTCGGCGACGGCCCGGTCCGGGACAGCACCCTGTACGGCAACCTGATCCTCTACGGCACGGGCGACCCGACCTTCGGGCTCGACACCGCGGACCTGGCGCCGTTCGCCGACAGCGTGGTGCGCGCCGGCATCCGCAGGGTCCGCGGCGACATGGTGGGTGACGCGTCGTTCCTCGGCGCCGAGCTGGCGGGACCGGGCTGGTCGGCGGACAACCTCGACGAGCCGTTCGCCGCCCCGCCCTCCGCGCTGGGGGCGGCCGCCAACCGCGTCCGGGTCGTCCTCGAGCCGGGGAACCGGACCGGCGCGCCCGCCCGGGTCAGCGTCGA
>Ga0335070_10001033_pt1 | contig 31950 bp, 22 predicted proteins | sample Lox_Sample_13_FD_206722 | JGI IMG/M metagenome (GOLD analysis project Ga0335070, IMG submission 206722) | Soil microbial communities from Loxahatchee National Wildlife Refuge, Florida, United States - Lox_Sample_1.3 | ecosystem: Environmental > Terrestrial > Soil > Wetlands | place: USA...
CAGTAACGATGCGTTGATTCGGGATGAAGCACGCCGGGACGTCTCGGTGAGGGTGGATGAGAGGGACGGGCGGACGGCCGGCGGTCGGACACGGGGAGGTTTGGAGCCATGAGGATCGCACGGATTCCGGTGATCTCGACCCTGGCCCTCGGTGTTCTGTGCGGAGCCGCGGCGGCCGGCGCGACGTTCCAACCGCAGTCGTCGATCAAGCTGAAGACGATCCCGGCGCTGGGGTTGAAGGCGCACATCACGGGCCCGACGGGCACGCTGTACGACCAGACGGGCAGTCTGGTCGCGAACGCGCAGGGCAGCCTGGTGTACTTCAACCCGGTCTACTCCGCGTACAACGACCAGGCCGCGGACGACTTCACGGTCCCCGCGGGGTTCACCTGGATCCTCCAAGAGGTGGACGTCGTCGGGTCGTACGACAACCTGCCAGCCTCGACGGTGAACGTGTTCATCTACAACGACAGCTCCGGCCTGCCGGGCTCGCTCGTCCAGCAGTTCCTCTCCGTGACGCCGACCGGCGGCCTCGCGACCGGGAGCTTCGAGATCCCGATCTCGCCCAACCTGATCCTCGGGTCGGGGACGTACTGGGTGTCGGTGCAGGCGAACATGTCCGCGGACCTCTCGCAGTGGTTCTGGACGCTACGCGACCAGGGGAACCCCGAGAGCGGAGCCGAGGGCGCGTGGCAGAACCCCGGCGGCGGGTTCGGGACGTGCTCGAGCTGGGGCCACATCTTCACCGACTGCGGGACGTCGGCGCCCGGGTACGACCTCGCGTTCAAGCTGATCGGGCAGGTGGGCGACGCGGAGCTGGCGATCACCAAGACGGCGAGCGTCTCATCAGTAACTGGACCGATCGCGGGGCCGCCGTACTGGCCGGGCGCACCGTTCACCTACACTCTGTCGGTCACCAACAACGGCCCATACCTGGCGACCGGCGTCGTCGTCACGGACCCGATCGACCCGCAACTTGGGTACCAGAGCAACTCGTGCGGAGCGACGTTCGCCGCCAACACGCTGACGTGGACGGTCGGCAGCCTCGCGAACGGCGCCAACGCTCCCTGCACAGTCACGATCAGCCCGCTCGCAGGCGCGTCCGGCTCGATCGGGAATACTGCGACCGTGGCCGGCGACCAGCCCGACCCGACCCCGGGCAACAACGCGAGCACCGCCACCATCGTGTTCACCAACAGCGGCACGCCGGTGGACCTGCAGGTGACCAAGTCGGCGAGCGTGGCGAGCCCGGTCCAGCGCAACCAGCAGTTCACGTACGCGCTGACGGCGCACAACAACGATGCGTCGAACGCGGCGGTGGGCGTGACGGTGAGCGACCCGCTCGACGCCCAGCTCTCGTACGTCAGCACCGGAGCGTGCACCGGGAGCCACGCGTTCGCGGCCGGGACCTACACCTGGACGGTGGGGAGCCTCGCGGCCTCGGGCACCCAGACGTGCACCTTCACGGTCCAGGTGGGTGCGAGCGCCTCCGGCACCATCGGGAACACCGCGACGATCTTCGCCACCAACCCCGACCCGACCCCCGGCAACGACACCTCGACGGTGAACCTGAACGTCGCCAGCGCGGACCTCGCGGCGCTCAAGACGACCGGGTTCACGTGGGCGATCGAGCCGGGCGACACGACGACGTTCACGGTGACGGCCAGCAACGGCGGCCCGGACGGAGCGACGACGGTCCGGGTGCAGGACACGCTCGACCCGCAGCTCGCCTACGTGTCGGACACCTGCGGCAACGGGTTCTCGACCGGCGTGCGGACGATCGCGAGCATCGCGAGCGGCGGGTCGTCGCCGTGCACCGTCACGGTGCAGGCGAACCCGACCGCGCTCGGGGCGATCACGAACACCGCCTCGATCCTGTCGGCTGACCAGTTCGACCCGAACACGGCGAACAACACGTCGGCGCCGGTCGCGATCGGCGTCGTGCACAACACGGGGTTCGACTCCGTCCCGATGTACACCTACACGACGTCGCGCGCGGCGGGGGGCCCCGCGTTCAGCTGGGTCGAGATCTCCGGCACCGGGACCGCGCTCAACCTCGCGGACGACGGCGACGCCGACGTGCCGATCGGGTTCTCGTTCCCGTTCTACGGCGGCGCGCAGACGAGCGTGAGCGTCGGCAACAACGGCGGGCTGCTGTTCCTGCCCGGCGGACACACGAACAACCCCAACACCGCGCTGCCGGGGTTCGCGTCGCCGTTCATCGCGCCGTACTGGGACGACCTCGACGCGTCGGCCGGCAACGTCTACACGCAGACGTTCACGACGTGCCCCGCGACGCAGGGCGGGACGGGGCGGTGCTTCGTGGCGGAGTGGTACCAGCGCCCGCACTACTCCGGGATCGGGAGCGCCACCTTCGAGGCGATCCTGTACGAGAACGGCACCATCCTGACGCAGTACCTGACGACCGACTTCGGCGACGCGGCGCTGAACAACGGCGTCTCGGCGACGATCGGGATCCAGGGCACCACGCCGGCGGAGGTGCTGCAGTACGAGTTCGACACGCCGGGCTCGACGCCGCCGTCGTTCGCGATCCTGTTCCAGCCGAACGGACAGGCGATCCCGGTCCTGGGCGGATTCGGGCTGCTGGCGCTCGCTCTGCTCCTCGCGGCGGCCGGAGTCGTGGCGCTGCGCAGGCTGTGACGGTCTGACTCGCGTTGACGCAACGGCGCCCCGCTTCGGCGGGGCGCTCGTGCGTCCGGCGCACGCCCGTCATTCTGAGGCCGCGCAGCGGCCGAAGAATCCCCCCAAGCTGTGCCGGGCCGTGTCGCGCTGCATGCTTGGGGAGATCCTTCGTCGGTCCGCCTCCGGCGGTCCTCCTCAGGATGACAGGGGAAGACCGCTGTCATCCTGAGCGAGCGCAGCGAGCGAAGGATCCCCCCAAGTCCTGATCATCCGTCTCCGGGCAAGGCAGCGCAAATGCTAACATCCGGGCGATGCCGGCGGCGAACGAGAGCGCGGGCGAAACACGTTTCAGCGTTCGGGAGATCGCGCTGTTCCTGCACGCGCTCCGCTTGTCGGTGAAGGCGCAGCGCGTCCAGCGGCGGTCCCTCGAGGACGTCGCTGGGGCGCTGGTCCGGACGCGGCCGCTTCCCCGCGGCGTGGGCGCCGACGCGGCCGCGCGGGCGGCGGGTCGCGCGTGCTCGCGGGTCAAGCGGTGGGCCGGCGGGCTCGACACCTGCCTGACGAGGTCGCTCGTTGCGGGTGCCCTGCTGGCGGACCGGCCCGGCGTTGTGCTGCACGTTGGTTTCCGGGGGCAGGCGACCGGGCCGCTCCACGAGGGGCACGCGTGGGTGACGCTCGACGGCCGCAACGTGACCGACGCCCGGGACGGCGAGCACGCCGGGCCGTTCACCGAGGCGCTGCGGGTGCCGCTCCGCCGCGGCGGGGAGAGTAGACCATGACGGATCTCGCCGAGATTGCGGAGTTCCTGCGCTCCGAGCGCGTGACGCGCACGGCGCTGTCGGACGGCAGCGGCGTGGTCCTCGACGTCAAGGGGCTCGCCGTGTACTCGCTCAACGAGACCGGGATGTTCCTCGTGAACGCGCTGTGCGAGGGCGCCGCCGACGCCGACGCGCTCGTGGCCCGTCTCGTGGTGGAGTTCGAGGTGGACGAGGCGACGGCACGCGCGGACGTCGCCACATTCACTGAGCAGTTGGCGAAGGTCATGAAACCGTAGGTCGCGTTCGAAAGTTCCCAAGTTCGAAAGTTCGAAGGTTCAAAGACAAGACCCCAGAACCCTCGGGAATGGGTACGGCTGTGGGGTGTTGCGTCTCACCCTGGGTGAACCTTCGAACCTTCGAACCTTCGAACCTTCGAACCTTCGAACCTTCGAACCTTCGAACCTTCGAACCTTCGAACCTTCGAACCTTCGAACCTTCGAACCCGCCTACTCGTCGTCGAGCAGCGCCAGCACCTCCGCCGGGTTCTTGAACGGCGCGACGAGGTAGACGCCCGCGGCGCGGCCGGGCGCGGCGCGCAGCATCTCGAGCGCGACCTCGCGGCCGATGGCGGACGCGTCGGCTCCCGCGGCCTCGAGCCGTGCGAGGAGCGCGTCCGGCACGAAGATGCCGGGCACCTCGTTGTGCAGGCGCAGCGCGAGCTTGAACGAGGGGAGCGGCCACACCGCCACGATCACCGGCAGCGGCGGCGTCCCGCCGCACTCGTCGAGCAGCCGCTCCCACGGCTCCCACGAGAAGAATACCTGGCTCATGGCGAAGTGGGCGCCGGCATCGGCCTTGCGCCGCAGGCGGTCCGCCTCGTGGCCGAGGTCGTCGGCGGCGGGGTTCACCGCGACGCCGAGGCAGAACGCGGGCGGCTCGCCGATCGGATTGCCGGCGCAGTCGAACCCCTCGGCCATGCGCGACACCGAGCGGACGAGCTCGAAGATGTCCACGTGGTAGACGTCGTGCACGCCCGGGTAGTCGCCGAGCTGCGAGGGGTCGCCGGAGATCGCCAGGAGGTTGCGAATCCCCGCGTGCCACGCGCCCAGGAGCTGCGACTGGAGCCCCATGAGGCTGGCGTCGCGCGGCGTGACGTGGGGGATCACCTCGATCCCGCACTCGCGCTGGATCTCCGCGGCCAGCCACAGCGAGTCCATGCGGAGCCGCGCGAGCGGGTTCGAGTTCACGTCCACCGCGTCGATCCGTCCCGAGGCGGCGAGCGCGCGCGTCGCCGTGACGATCCGCTCGGAGTTGGTGCCGCGCGGCGGGTCGAGCTGGACGATGCGCACGAACTGGCCCGCGGCGAGCCTCGCCGCCAGCGTCGAGGTCGGGCCGGGCTGCGGCGGCGACGGCGGGTGCGGGTGCTCGACGGCGACGCCGGCGTGCCGGGCGTGGATCGGCCGGGCCCCGCGCACGGCCTCGGCGACGGCGCGGATGTGCTCGGGTCCGGTGCCGCAGCACCCGCCGACGAGGACCGCGCCGAGCTCGACCGCTCGCCGCGCGAACCGGCCCAGGTACGCCGGCGTCGCGGGCGGCAGGAGGATGCGCCCCTCGCGGCGCACGAGCTCGCCGGCGTTCGGCATCACCGCGAGCGGTCCGGGCGGCTCCTCCAGGTACTCGAGCACGTCGAGCGTGCCCTGCGGCCCGGGGGCGCAGTTGATCCCGCATGCGAGGAGACCGCAGTCCGAGAGCTCGCGGACGCCGGCGGCGATCTCGGGGTGGATGCCGGGCAGCTTCTCGAACGGGAACGTGAGCATCGCGACCAGGGGGATGTCGGTCACGTCCCGCACCGCCTCGATCGCGAGGAGGAGCTCGTCGAGGCGGAAGAACGTCTCGAGCACGAGGAGGTCGGCGCCGCGGCCGGCGAGGATCGCGGCCTGCTCCGCGTGCGCGGCAGCGATCGCGGCGGGCCCCTCCGGCTCGTCGAAGTCGATGACGCCGGCGAGCGGGCCGATCGAGCCGGCGACGAGGCAGTCGCGGCCCGTGATCTCGCGCGCCTCGCGGGCGAGCTTGACGCCCGCGGAGTTGACCGCCTCGACGCGGTCGCCGGCGCGCAGCCGCTCGAGGCGCGGCCGCGAGGCCGCGAACGTGGCGGTCTCGATCAGCTCGGCGCCGGCCGCGATGTACGAGACGTGGATGTCGAGAACCTCGCTCGGGTGCTCGAGCGGCGCGAGGTCAAGGTGCGAGCCGGGCGGGACGCGCGCCAGCAGCTCCGACCCCATCGCGCCGTCCGCCACCACGACGTGGTCCGCGAACCGCCCGGTCAGCCGCTCGTTGCTCACTCGCCGCTCCAAGGCGCGGTAGTTAAGAGTGAAGAATGAAGAGTTAAGAGTTGAACGACGAACGACGTACTCGGGCAGAGGCGCATGGCCTCAGCCTGCGCAGGCTCGGAGAGAACCGGCTCGACGGGCGTCGCTGGGTTTCTGTCCTTCATTCTTAACTCCTCACTCTGAACTCTTCACTCGGTCTCATGCGAGGTACCTCGCATCCGGGTGGTGGAACACGACCGCCGACACGCTCGCCTCGGGATCCATCATGAACCCCTCCGTGAGGCGGACGCCGATCTCCTCCGGCCGCAGGAGGCGGAACACCTCGGCCTGCGGCTCGAGGTCGGGGCACGCCGGGTACCCGAACGAGAGCCGGATCCCGCGGTAGCGCGCCCGGAACCGCTCCTCCATCGTCATCCCGGGCGGGTCGGGGAACCCCCACATCTCGCGTAGCCGGCGGTGGAGCCACTCCGCCGACGCCTCGGCGCTCTCGAGGGCGAGTGCCTGGAGCGCGACGCTGTCGAGCAGCTTCCCCTCGGCGCGCAGGTCCGCGGCGCGGCCCCGGACGCCGACGCCCGCGGTCACGACGAAGAGCGCGACCGTGTCGAACGCGTGGGGGTCGGGGCACACCCAGTCGGCGGCGCACGCGCGCGGCTCGCGGCGCTGGCGCATGAACGGGAGGGCGGCGAGCTCGCCGCCGTCCGGGTCCATCACGACGACGTCGTCGCCGCGCCCGCACGCCCGGAAGTAGCCGTACACGGCGGCGGGCGCGAGCCACCCGCGCGCCGCGCCCGCGTCCTGGAGCGCTTCCACTCGGCGCAGGAGCTCGGCCGCGCGCTCGTCGCCCCCTTCGAGCAGCCGGCGCACCGACCCGCGCACGCCGAGGTGTTTGCCGAGGAGCATCTGCGGGTTGAGGTGCGTGAACACCTCGTCAAGCGGAAGCCGCGCCAGCACGTGGCGCTTCAGATCAGGAGGCTTGGGGATGACGTGGATCGTGGATTGTGGATCGTGGGTCGCAACCGAGCGGGACACCGGCGCCTCGCGGCCTTCCTGAGTCGCTCGCCTTGACGGCTGCTGCCCGGAAGCGGTTTCCGGGACGGGCGCGGCGTGGGACGTTTCAACCGTCTTCTCACGATCCACCGCCCACGATCCACGATCCACGGTCTTCATGAGGTCGTTGGCGATCGCCAGCCCCGCCATCGCGTCGCCGGCGTAGCGAACGGCGGCGCCGTACGCGGGCGCGATGCGGTCGCGCGTGAACGACGCCGAGAGCGCCGCGCCGCCCACGAGGAGCGGGACGCCGATCGCGGCCGCGCGCAGGTCGTCCGCGGTCGCGACCATCTGGTGCGCGGAGCGGACCAGGAGGCCGGAGAGGCCGATGAGGTCGGTCGGGCGCTCGCGCCACGCCGCGATGAGCCTGTCCGACGGGCACTGGACGCCGAGGTCCCGCACCTCGTACCCGTTCGTGCCGAAGATGATCCCGACGAGGTTCTTCCCGATGTCGTGCACGTCGCCGCGCACGGTCGCGAGCAGGAGCGAGCCGCGCGCGGCGGTCTGGTCCCCCGTGAGGCGGGGCTTGACGTAGTCCACGGCGGCCTGCATCACCTCGGCCGAGACGAGCACCTCGGCCACGATGAGCTGGCCCGAGCCGAACAGGCGGCCGACCTCGTCCATCCCCGCCATGAGCGGGCCGTTGATGACCGCGAGCGGGTCCATGCGGCCCAGCAGCTCCTCGAGCGTGGCCTCGAGGCCGGTGCGCGCCCCGTCGATCACCATGCGGGTCAGACGCTGCTCGGCCGGGAGGCGTTCATCGGCGACGGCAGCGCGAGGCTTGGCCTTCCGGTAGCGCGCCACGAACGCGTCCACCGCGGCCTTCCCTCCATCGAACAGCACGTCCTCCGCGAGCTTCACCTCTTCGGGCGCGAGCGTCGGGAAGCGGACCAGCTGCTCGGCGTTGACGATCGCAGCGTCGAGGCCCGCCAGCACGCAGTGGTGCAGGAACACCGCGTTGAGCACCTCGCGCCCGGCGGTCGGCACGCCGAACGAGACGTTGGAGATCCCGAGGAGGGTGAGCGCGCCCGGCAACCGCTCCTTGATGAGCTTGACGCCGCGCACGGTCTCGCCCGCCGACCCCTTGAACTTCGGGTCGCCGGTCGCCGCGGGGAACACGAGCGCGTCGAGAAGGACCTCGCGGCGGCGCAACCCGTGGCTTTCGAGGCACCCGAGAAGGCGCTCGGCGACCTCGGCCTTGCGCTCGGCGGTTCGCGCCATCCCGTCGGTCGGGTGCTCGTCGATACACCCGGCGACGACCGCGGCGCCGAACCGCCGCGCGAGCGCCGCGACGCGATCGAGCCGCGCGCCGCCGTCCTCGAGGTTGACCGAGTTGAGGACGGGCCGGCCTGGGATAAGCTCGAGCGCCGCGGCCATGACGCCGGCGTCGGTGGTGTCCACCATGAGCGGGACGCGCACCGCGCGGCGCAGCGCGGTCACCGCCGACGCCATCGCGCCCCTCTCGTCGCCCTCGGGGTCGGCGAGGCAGACGTCGAGCACGCCGGCGCGCCCGCGCACCTGGCGCCGCCCGACCTCCGCGGCCTCCGCCCACTTCCCCTCGCGGACGAGCTCCTTGAACCTGCGCGAGCCGAGGACGTTGGTGCGCTCGCCGACGAGCAGCGGAGGCGGCTCCTGGGTCAGCTCCACCACCTCGCCTCCGGCCAGGCGCGCCGGGTCGTACGCGGGCGGCACTCGGGGAGACGCCGCGTCGGCGACGGCGCGGAGGCGGCGGACGTGCTCGGCGGTCGTCCCGCAGCAGCCGCCGAGGAGGTTCACCCATCCCGCCGCCGCGAACCGGCCGAGGGTGCGCGCCATCTCCTCGGGCGACTCGTGGTACCGCCCGTCGCCGTCCGGGATCCCGGCGTTCGGAACGACCGAGACGAAGCTCGGCGTGAGCGCCGCGAGCGCGCGCACGTGCTCGGTCATCGGGCCGGGTCCGGTCGAGCAGTTGATCCCGACCCAGATCGGCCGCCACGGCTCGACCATCACGGCGACCGCCTCGAGCGTCTGGCCGCCGAGCGTCGTGCCGGTCGGCTCGATCGTGGCCGAGACCGCGACCGGCAGGCGGGGCGCGGCGTCGGTGCACGCGATGAGGGCGGCCTTGATGTTGAGGGCGTCCTGGCACGTCTCGATGAGCAGGATGTCGGCGCCGCCCTCGGCGAGACCCTCCGCCTGGGCGGCGTACGCGGCGACGAGGTCCGTGAACGAGATCCCGCCCGTCAGGGTGAGCGCCTTCGTCGTGGGTCCCATCGAGCCCGCCACGAAGCGCGGGCGGGACGGGTCGGCGGCCACTGCCTCGTCGCACGCCCGGCGCGCGATCTCCGCGGCGCGACGGTTGATCTCACGGCAGCGGTCCGCGAGGCCGTACTCGCCCAGCACGACCGGCGTCGCGCCGAACGTGTCGGTCTCGACGATGTCCGCGCCCGCGTCGAGGTAGCCGCGGTGGAGGTCGAGCACGACGTCGGGCCGGTGGAGGACGAGCGCCTCGTGGCAGCCGACCAGCGCGTCGCCGCCGTAGTCGGCCGCACCGAGGCCGCGCGCCGCGAGCGCGGTGCCGGTCGCCCCGTCGAGGACGAGGATGCGCGTTGCGAGGATCTCCGCAAGCGCAGCGCGCGGTTCGGGTTTCGTCACCATGCAAGTGTAAACGGAGGGGCAAGGCCGGATGCAGGTCAAAGGGCAAATGGGAGAGGGCAAAGGGACGACAAGACGGCCCGACCGGGCTTCGTTTTCCATTTGACCTTTCCCCTTTTCCCTCTGCCCTCACCGCGTCTGGACTGCACGAACGTCCGGTCGGTCTTCGTACCCGCTCACCGGCAGCGAACGCGGAGGAGCCGGCGTGAGCGGCGAGTGCGAATACACGCGGCGCGAGGCGCGTTAGGGGGGGAAGCGAAAGGACCTCGGACCCATGCAGAGGATCACGGTGAGGTTGTTGTGCACGGTGATGTCGGTGGCCGCGTTCGGCACGCTAAGCGCGCCCGCGGCGCAGCCGGACGTGGAGCTGCGCAGTCGCTCGGTGGTGGCAATCACGGTGTGCAGCCCCGACGGGACGGCAGGGCAGGGGAGCTGCCCAGCGGGGACGTCCGACACGCAGCAGATCGTCCTCGGTCCGAGCGGGGCCTCGATCAATCTCGAGGGGGTCCACGCCGTGAGCGACGAGCACTCGTCGGTGTTCCCGCCGGGTTCGTTGGGCGGGAACAGCGACTACCGCTTCTTCGTCGCCGCCGGCACCGACGTGAACCCGGACATCGGCGTCGTGGTGCTGTCCGGCGGGTCCGGGCCGGCCGCCAACGGGCAGTGGACGGTGGGGTTCGCGCCGGGGTACGGGTCGTACAGCGAGGGGTACGGCGCCGTCTTCCTCGAGCCGCTCACCGAGAGCCACTGCCCCTCGGTCTCCAGCGCGACCCAGCAGGACCCGACGTTCGACCTCAACTACGCGGCCTCCGGGTCCGTCGTCCCCGACGTCACAGACCTCCCCGGTCACCTCCTGATGATCTACGAGGGGACCGAGACGTGCATCGGAAGTACCGGCGGCACGAAGGCCGGGACGGGGGCGTACATCACGACGGGCGTCGCGACCTCCTTCGACAACGGTGTCACCTGGCCGTCGTACCGCGGGACCTCGACGTTCAACTTCGTGCCGCTGCCGCACTCGAACAAGACGAACGGCCCGAACCTCCCGTTCGGCGCACTCGGCGCCGGGGTCTGCTTCGGGATCGATTGCACCCAGACGCCGCCCGCGACGTACGGGCGGTACGCCGTCTTGAGCCCGCCGGTCTCGATGGCCTCGCTGATCGCGACCGGAGCCGCGATGGGGCCCAACACCGCGGACTCGGAGCCCTCCGCGTTCGTCGACGACGCGAGCCCCGGCCCGGACCGCTACGTGTACGAGGTCCACACGCACAACCCCGGCAGCGCTGCCCCGACGGCGGATCAGTTCCCGGACGGACGGACGATCGACCTGACGGTCGCCCGCGCGCAGCTCAACGGCGGGAGCGCCCCGCTCCAGTTCACCAAGTGGGACGGCCGCGGGTTCTCGTCGCTCGGCATCGGCGGCCACGAGGTGGCCATCCTGCCCGACGGCGCGTTCGAGAGCTGTGGCACCCTCGACCAGACGCGGACGGCCGGGTCGATCAGCTACGTCGAGGACACGCAGCAGTACCTGCTGACCTTCGTGTGCAGCTCCCCGGGCGACCCCGCGAACGGCAGCAAGGGAGGAGACAAGGGCGCCGCGTGGTTCTGGGCCACCAGCAGGGACCTCTCCGACCAGACCCTGTGGAGCACGCCCCAGGAGGTCCTCGGCTCCTGGACCCCGTTCGACACCGGCACGCCGGCGGGGTCGTACGGGTGCTCGAGCTTCCAGGGTTGGTACCCGACGCTCATGTCGCTCGACCACGCACCCGGCCATCTGGCGACCCGCGGTTACGTGTTCTATCTGTGGGGTTGCGAGGGCGGCGGCGGACCGAACGGCAACCCGCCCAAGCGGCAGTACAGCTCGCGCCGGTTCACGATCGCCGCCGACTCGGTCGTACGCAGGGAGGCCAGGCCGGAGGCGCACTGACCCCCCAGCCACCACCGGCGGGGTGGAGAGTCAGGATCCAGAAGTTAAGAGTTGAGAATTACGAGTGAAGAGTTGAACGACGATGCGAGGCGACCCCTGCCGCCTCCACCTCCTGAAGGGTTAACTCTTGACTCTTAACTCTTAACTCCTGACTCTTAACTCTTAACTCCCGACTCACGGGCAAGGCCTCCCGTTCGCAACTGAGTTCGTGAGAGGATATGAACCGGCGCGTTCCCGAGACGTACAACGGGCTGCCCGGAGGGTCAGACCATGGACCGGTTCACTCGTGGCGAGCGGTTGATCCTGGCGGTGGCGATCGTCGCGGCCGCCGCGTGCGGCACGTTCGCGTGGATGAACTTCACCCGGGCGTTCCCGGAGGCGCACCTCTCGTTCGCCGTCAACCGCTCCACCTCGGAGCCGGTGGCGAAGGCGTTCCTCTCGCAGCACGCCCCGGCGGCCGCTGCGGCGCTGGCGGGCCGCCGTCACGCGGCGATCTTCCGCGTGGACGACGACGCCAAGGTGTACCTCGAGCGCGAGCTCGGCCTCGACCGGATGGGCTCGCTCCTCGAGAAGCGCGAGGTGCGGCTGTGGAGCTGGGCGCACCGGTGGTTCCGGCCGGTGGACAAGGAGGAGGTCCGTGTCGCGGTGACGCCGGAAGGCGAGGTGGTCGGGTTCGCGCACGCCGTCCCGGAGGAGGCCGCCGGCCCGTCGCTCGACGAGGGTGCGGCGCGCGCGGTGGCCGAGAAGCTGCTCTCATCCGGTTTCGGGCTGGACCCCGCGAAGCTCACGTTCATCGAGTCGAAGCGCGAGGACCGGCCGCACAGGCGCGACTGGACGTTCACCTACGAGCGCTCCGGGTGGAAGGCCAAGGACGCCACGTACAGGATGCAGGTCCAGGTCCACGGCGACGAGGCGGCGTCGTACGGCGAGTACCTCAAGGTCCCGGACGCCTGGACGCAGGCGTACCAGCGCCTCCGCGCGGCCAACAACACGACGGCCCTGGTGGCCGACCTCGGGCTCATCCTCACGCTGCTGGCGGCCGTGTTCGTCATCTTCCGCGAGGGGCGCCGCGGCAACGTGCGCTGGCGCATCGTGATGCTGTTCACGTCGGTCGCGTTCGGGCTGTTCTTCCTCCTGTCGCTCAACGACCTCCCGATCGCTGCGTACGGGTTCGACACGACGGGGACGTACGGTGCATTCCTCGCGCGCCAGGTGCTCTCCGGCCTCGCGGCGGCCGGGCTGCAGTCGCTCTCGATCTTCCTGGTCGTCGCGGCGGGGGAGCCGCTGTTCCGCGCGCGCTTCCCGCAGCACCTGCGGGTGACGGCGCTGTTCGAGAAGGCGGGGTGGCGCAGCAAGAAGGTCGCCTTCGGGCTGATCCTCGGCTACTGCCTCGCCGCCGTGTTCCTCGCGTACCAGGTGGCGTTCTACCTGGTGGGCTCCAAGTTCGGCGCGTGGAACCCGGCCGAGGTCCCGTTCGACAACCTGCTCAACACCTGGTTCCCGTGGCTCGCGGTGCTGTTCATCGGGTTCTACCCGGCCGTGAACGAGGAGTTCATGTCGCGCGTCTTCTCGATCCCGCTGGTCGCGAAGCTCACGCGGTCGCGCGTCGCCTCGATCGTGATCCCGGCGATGATCTGGGGGTTCGCGCATGCCAACTACCCCGCGCAGCCGTTCTACATCCGCGGCGTGGAGGTCTCGCTCGCGGGCCTGTTCGTCGGGATCATCCTGTACCGGTTCGGCGTCATCCCGTGCCTCGTGTGGCACTACGTCGTGGACGCCGGGTACACCTCGATGCTGATGGTCCGCTCGGGGAACGTGTACCTGGTGGTCACCGCGCTCGCGGGCGTCGGCGCGCTCCTCGTCCCGCTCGCGGCGACGCTGGTCGGCGCGTGGCGGCGCGGCGGGTTCGTGGACGACCCGGCCGTGCTCAACGCGGCCGACCCGGCACCGCCCGAGCCGCCGGCCGCGGAGGCGCCTCGGGTCGCCCCGATCACCGCGCCGCCGCTCCGGGTGGCGCTCCCCGTGGCCGTGGCGCTCGCCGCGCTCGGCGCGCTCCTGGCGTGGAAGGCGCCCGACCCCGGAAAGGACGTCGGCGTCCGCTTGCGCCCCGCGGCGGTGCGCGCCGCGGCGGAGTCGTACCTGCGCACGCGCGGCGTCGAGGTGCCGCCGTGGCGTGTCGTCGTCACCGCCAACCAGGACGTGCTCGGCGCGCCAGCGCGCCGCTACCTCCTCGAGCACGGCGGCGTCGCCCAGGTCGCGCGCTCCGCGGCGGAGGTGCCGTTGTGGCAGGTGCGGGCGTTCCGGCCCGAGGAGCGGGAGGAGTGGCAGCTCGCGGTGGACGACGCCACGGGGAAGGTGGTGCGCTTCCAGCACTCGCTGCGCGAGGAGGCTCCGGGCGCCACGCTGACCGTCGAGCAGGGGCGCTCCAAGGCGGAGGCCGCGCTCGCGGCCGCCGGGTTCGACGTCTCGAAGCTCGAGTTCAAGGAGGCGAAGGACGAGAAGCGCCCCGCCCGCATGGACCACACGTTCACCTGGAAGGACCCGGCCCGGAGCGTCGCGGACGCCGAGTACCTGCTCGACGTGACGGTGCAGGGCGACGCGGTGGACGGCGTGACGCGCCGGCTCAAGCTGCCGGAGGCGTGGGAGCGGGCGCGCGGCAAGGCCACCGCGCTGTACTACGCGCGCCTCGCCGTCGCGTTCGCGTTCATCGCGCTCCTCGTCACGCACGGCCTCCTCGCGTTCTACCGCGGCGTCCGCGGCGGCATGGTGCCGTGGCGCCCGGTGGTGGGGGGAAGCGCCCTCCTGCTCGCGCTGTTCGTCGCGTCGCTCGCCGTCACCTCTCCGCTCGCGTGGGTGAAGTACGTCACGTCGATGCCCGAAGCGCTGTTCCGGGTGTCGATCCTGATCGGGCTCGCGGTCGTGACGCTGCTCATAGGGGTGCTCGCGGTCCTCGTCGCCGGCGCCCTGGCGGCGTGCTTCCCGGCCGCGCGCGCGGCCGCCGACCCCGCCGCACGGCGCGCCGTCGCGGGGCCGACCGCCGCCGCGGCGTTGGCCGTGCTGGGGGCATCGCTCGCCCTGCACGGCGCCGTGGGGTTGGCCCGGGGCGCGCTGCCCACGGCGTTCTCGGACGCCCCGGTGACGCTCCCCGGCGCGGTCGCCACCGTGCTGCCGGCCGTCGGGTCGCTCGAGGAGGGTGTGATCCTGCTGCTCCTCCTGCTCGCGTTCGCAGGCACGGCGCTCCACCTCTGGCTCGGCCTCGGGAAGCCGTGGCTGAAGGCGCTCGTCGTCGCGGGTCTGCTGCTGACGGTCCTCCCGGTCAGCTCCGGCGCGACCGCTCCGGAGGTCGTGGCGGGGTTCGTCCGGGCCGCGGTGACGCTCGGGCTCGGCGCGGTGCTCGTTCGGTTCGTGCTGGGCGCCAACCCGGCCGCCTACGTGCTGGGCGCCGCGTGGCTCGGTGTGTACGCCGCTGGGGCGCCTCTGATCGCACAGCCGGGCGGTTTCTACCAGGCCCAGGGGTGGACGCTCGTGGTCGCGGCGCTCGCGCTCTCCGCGTGGTGGCTGCTGCGCGGCCCGAGGCCCGGAGCGGCGAGCACGCCGGGGTAGGCGAGCGGAGGGGCAGAGGAGCGGAGGGGCAGAGGAGCGGAGGAGCAACGACCGTTCGAATGTTCACACGTTCGAAAGTTCGAAAGTTCAACGACACGGCCGGTGAAACAGCGGGAATAACCGACCACGGCGGAGGTTCTGTCTCACCTTAAGTGAACCTTCGAACCTTCGAACCTTCGAACCTTCGAACCTTTCTCAGGGCCGGGTGACGAGCAGGTTGGTCATCCCCCGGATGCGGTGGCAGAGCACCCGGCACATGAGTTGGAGGAACTGCGAGGCGGCGTCCGACGGGCGTTGCAGCACCTCGTCGAGGTCGTGCCGGGACAGCGCGAGCACGGTCGTCCCGCCCGCGCCGGCGCTGGCGTCGGCGCTCCGGAGCTGGTCGTCGACCACGGCCATCTCGCCGAACACCTCGCCGCGCCCCAACGTCGCCAGCGGCGTCTCGCCCCGGCCCGGCACGCGCCGGGAGATCCGCACCTCGCCGTCCATCACGATGTAGAGGCAGTTCCCGGGCGCCCCCTCGACGAACAGCGTCGCTCCGCCCTCGAAGCTCTGGGCGGGGAGCGTGGTGGCCAGGAGACGGAGCTCGGCGGCGGAGAGCCCCTTCTCAGCGAAGAGGTCGAGCTTGGCTCCCGGTTTGACGTCCGCGGCGCGCCCCTGCGCGGCAGTGGGCGTCTCGGCTTCTTCCGAGCCGAGCGGCATCTTGTCGCCGAGGAAGAGGTTCGCCTGCCGGATCTTCGCCGCGAGTGAGTGCCAGAACGCGCGCATGAGCGAGACGCCGAGCTCGTGGTCGGCGCCGATCGCCCGGTGCACCTTCGTCCCGTTGAAGCACAGCATCGCCGTGCCGCCTGCCGCGATCGCCGTGATGTCCCTGGGGTTCGAGTCGAGGAAGGAGACCTCGCCGAAGATCTGTCCCACCCGGACGCGCGTCACGGGCTGCCGCCCGGTCGGAGTGCTCCTGTGGCCCTCGACCGTCCCTCCGAGCACCACGAAGAAGTCATCGCCGCTGCTGCCCTGGTCGTAGACGACCTGGCCGGCGCCGACGAGCTGCTCCTTCGCGAGCATCGCGAGCTTCGAGAGCTTGGAGTCGGGGACGTGCTGGAAGATGCGGAACGCCCGCAGGTCCGCGTACGCGCCCGGCGCGCGTGGGGTGTCCGGCTCGTAAGGGCTCATCGTCCGAATCCCGTTCCGGTCCGCTCCCCCGCACCTCCTCGACGGCACCGGCCCATCGGATGAGCCCAACTCTAGCGCATGCAGCGCCCTTTGGCGAGACGCGCCGCTTAGGTCGGGGGACGGCCCCGGTCGGTCTTGGCGGCCTGGGCGTCGGTGAAGAAGTGAAGAGTTAAGAGTTAAGAGTTGAGAGTTGAGAGACCGGCAGGGCCGAGTCGATCGCCCGAGCGGGTCTCTGAACTCTTAACTCTTCACTCTCAACTCGTCCGTGAGCCGGTTTACACTGCGCGCGTGACGGAACCGCACCGCCTCGACGCCCCACTCGGGGTCTTCGACTCCGGCGTCGGCGGGCTCTCGGTGCTGCGGGCGATCCGCCGCGAGCTCCCCGGCGTCCCTGCGATCTACGTCGCCGACCGGGCCCACGTGCCGTACGGGCCGCGCCCCCTCCCCGAGGTGCGCGCGTTCTCGGAGGGGATCGCCCGGTACCTGATCGCCCGCGGCGCCCGCGTGGTCGTGGTCGCGTGCAACGCCGCGTCGGCGGGCGCTCTGCACTACCTGCGCGAGATCCTCCCGGAGGTCCCGTTCGTCGGGATGGAGCCGGCCGTGAAGCCGGCCGCCGAGACCACGCGGACGGGGAAGGTGGGCGTCCTCGCCACGCCGGCGACGTTCCAGGGCGCGCTGTTCGCGTCGGTGGTCGAGCGCTTCGCGAACGGCGTGGAGCTGCTCACCCACACCTGCCCGGGGCTGGTGGCGCGGATCGAGGCGGGGGACCTCGACGGTCCCGAGACCGCCGCGATCCTCGAGGGCGCGCTGCGCCCGATGCTCGCCGCGGGGATCGACACGGTCGTGCTGGGGTGCACGCACTACCCGTTCGTGATCCCTCTGATCGAGCGGATCGCCGGTCCCGGCGTGCGGGTGATCGACCCCGCCCCGGCCGTCGCGCGCCAGGCCGCCCGCGTGCTCGCCCAAGCCGCCCCCGAGGCCGCGGCGCCCGGGTCGAGCGCCGACGAGGCGTCGGTCAGGTACCTCACGAGCGCCGACTCGAACGGCCTCTCCGCTCTGCTGCCGCTGCTGATCGGCGAGCGCCGGCCGGTCGGCCGGGTCCGCTGGAGCGCGACCGGCCGCCTCGAGGACGCCCCCGCGTAGAGGCTGCGATCGCGGCGTCCGTCGCCGTGCTTCACCCGTCCCGCACGATCTCACCGACGGGCCTTGTGCGGTCTCATCGTCGGGAATAGCCCGCCGCAGGGGCGGCTTTTCCCGGGTAATGAATCCCGGCATCCAAGTCGGCACGGGGGAGCGATGAGGGTCGCGGTCGCGCGAGAGGTGCGCTCCGGCGAGAGGCGCGTGGCGCTGGTGCCGGAGTCGGTGAAGAAGCTCGTGAAGGCTGGGATCGCCGTGTCCGTGCAGGGCGGGGCCGGCGAGAACGCGTACTTCACGGACTCCCTCTACCGGGACGAGGGCGCCGAGATCGAGAACGACGTGAGGGCGCTGTACGGCGCCGCCGACCTCGTCCTCAAGGTCCAGGCGCCGGCGTTCAACGAGGCGGCCGCCGCGGACGAGGTCGAGATGATGCGGCCAGGGAGCATGCTGCTCGGGACCCTGATCCCGGCCCGCCACCGCGACGTCCTGGAGAAGCTGGCGGCGCGCGGCGTCTCGGCGTTCTCGATCGACCAGATCCCGCGCATCACGCGGGCGCAGGCGATGGACACGCTCTCCTCGATGGCGAACATCGCCGGGTACAAGGCCACGCTCATCGCCGCGAACCACCTGCCCAAGTACTTCCCGATGCTGATGACCGCGGCGGGGACCGTGTTCCCGGCCAAGGTGTTCGTGATCGGCGCGGGCGTCGCCGGCCTCCAGGCGATCGCGACCGCGCACCGGCTCGGCGCAGCGGTCGAGGCGACCGACACCCGGCCGGTGGTGAAGGAGCAGGTCGAGAGCATCGGCGCGAAGTTCGTCGGGGTCGTGGCGGACGAGGCGCAGGACGCGTCGGGGTACGCGAAGGAGCTCTCGGCCGAGTTCTACCGCAAGCAGGCGGAGCTGATCGCGGAGCGGTGCGCGGCGGCCGACGCGGTGATCACGACGGCGCTGATCGGCGGCGTGAAGGCGCCCAAGCTGATCACGGCAGAGATGGTGAAGGCGATGAAGCCCGGGTCCGTGATCGTCGACCTCGCCGCCGAGGCCGGCGGCAACTGCGAGCTGACCCAGCCGGGCCGGACCGTGGTGGACCACGGGGTGACGATCTGCGGCCCGGAGAACCTCCCGGCCGAGATCCCGTGGCACGCCAGCACGCTGTACTCGCGCAACCTGACGGCGTTCGTGCTCGCGTTCTGGAAGGACGGCGCCTTCAGGCTCGACCTCGACGACGAGATCATCCGGGGGTGCCTCGTGACGCACGGCGGCGAGGTCCGGTTCGGCAAGGCGGGAGCAGCCGCCTGAGCGGGAAGGAGACGGGAACCGATGGCGTCTGACTTCGAGCTCTCCCTTTTCGTGTTCGTGCTCGCGACGTTCCTGGGCCTCGAGATCATCCGCCGCGTGTCGCCGCTGCTCCACACGCCGCTGATGTCGCTCACCAACGCGATCTCGGCGATCGCGGTCGTGGGCTCGATCCTCGTCACGGGGCGCCAGGAGACCACGCTCTCGACGGTGCTCGGGACCGCGGCGGTCACGTGCTCGATGATCAACATCGTCGGCGGGTACCTGATCACGTACCGGATGCTCAAGATGTTCAAGAAGAGCGGCAAGGGCGCGCGATGATCGACGCGATCATCCCGGTCATCTACGTCGCCGCCGCCGTCTCGTTCATCCTCGCGCTCAAGTGGCTCTCCACTGTGCAGACCGCCCGGAGGGGCGTGATCGTCGGCGTGCTCGGCATGGCGCTCGCAGTCGGGGGCACGCTGGCCAAGCCCGAGATCGTGAGCTACCACTGGATCGCTGTCGCGTTCGTGATCGGGACGATCATCGGCATCCCGATGGCGATGATGCCGATGACCGCGGTGCCGCAGCGGACCGCGCTTTCCCACGCCTTCGGAGCGCTCGCGGCGGCGCTCGTCGGGACCGCCGAGTTCTACCTCCGGACGCCGAAGATCGACGTCTTCACGATGGCGGCGCTCGCGCTCGAGGTGCTGCTGGGGTTCCTCACGTTCACCGCGTCGCTGATGGCGTTCGGGAAGCTGCAGGAGGCGCTCCCGACGCGTCCGATCACGTACCGCGGGCAGAACGTGGTCAACCTCGCGCTGTTCGGCCTCGCCGCCGTGTCGGGCGTTGTACTGGTCGCGAGCCCGGGGCGGACGTGGCTGTTCCCGGTCTTCGGCGCGCTCGCGCTCTTGTTCGGTGTCCTCCTCATCATCCCGATCGGCGGCGCGGACATGCCGACGGTGATCTCGCTGCTGAACTCGTACGCGGGGCTGTCCGCGTGCGCGATGGGGTTCGTGCTGGACAACCACCTGCTCATCATCGCGGGGGCGCTCGACGGCTCCTCCGGCCTGATCCTCTCGATCATCATGTGCCGGGCGATGAACCGGTCGTTCACGAACGTTCTGTTCGGTGCGTTCGGGCAGGTCAAACACGGAGCCGCGGCCGCCGAGGAGCGCATCGTCCGGAGCGCGACGCCGGAGGAGGCCGCGCCGATCCTCGCGAACGGCGGGCTCGTGATCGTGGTGCCGGGGTACGGCATGGCGGTGGCGCAGGCGCAGCACAAGGTGCGCGAGCTGTTCGACACGCTCACGAAGCTCGGCGTCGAGGTCAAGTTCGCGATCCACCCGGTCGCGGGGCGGATGCCAGGCCACATGAACGTGCTGCTCGCCGAGGCCGACATCCCGTACGACCGCCTGGTCGAGATGGACGAGATCAACTCGGACTTCGGGCAGGCGGACGTCGCGCTCGTGATCGGCGCGAACGACGTAACCAACCCGGCCGCCCGCCACGACGCGGCGAGCCCGATCTACGGCATGCCGATCCTGGACGTCGACAAGGCGCGCACGGTGATGGTGGTCAAGCGCGGGATGAGCCCGGGGTTCGCGGGGATCGACAACGAGCTGTACTACATGGACCGGACGCTCATGATCTTCGGGGACGCCAAGGCGGTGGTCGGGAACCTCGTCAAGGAGATCGCGGCGTCGAACGGCATGCACTGACGAAGACGAGTTAGGAGTTAGGAGTTAGGAGTGAAGAGTTGGGCGGCGGCGAGTCGGGTGCGCCGTCGCCTCGCCGTTTGGGTCTTTGAACTCTTAACTCTTCACTCTCAATTCTTAACTCCTGGGTCCACCCGTCGCGGCGCAAACACGGGTAAGATGGCTCCGTGAACCGAGTCTCATGGGACCGCTACTTCATGAACCTCGCGCTGGAGGCCGCGACGCGGTCGACGTGCCCGCGCAAGAGCGTCGGCGCCGTGGTCGTGCGCGACAAGGCGGTGCTCGCGACCGGGTACAACGGCTCGATCCGGGGCCTCGCGCACTGCACCGAGGTCGGCTGCCTGATGGAGAACGGCCACTGCGTGCGCACCGTGCACGCCGAGGCCAACGCGATCCTGCAGGCGGCGCGGCACGGCGTCAGCATCGACAAGGCGCACATCTACGTCACCGCCTCGCCGTGCTGGGACTGCTTCAAGCTGATCGCGAACGCGGGGATCGCCCGCGTCCTGTACGGCGAGTTCTACCGCGACGAGCGCATCCGCGAGTTCGCCCGCGAAGGGGGGATCGAGCTGGTGCACCTCGGTCTGGAGGCAAAGCGATGAGCGCAGTTCGACGTGTCGGGGTCCTGACGGGAGGCGGCGACGCGCCCGGCCTGAACGCGGTCATCCGCGCGGTGGTGCGCTCGTGCAAGGTCGCCCACAGCGTGACGGTGATGGGGATCTCGGAAGGCTTCATCGGCCTGGTCGAGATGAAGGCGCGCGAGCTCACGATGGCGGATTCCTCCGGCCTCCTCGTGCGCGGCGGGACGATCCTGGGGACGACGAACCGCGGCAACCCGTTCCGCTACGCGTTCAAGCGCCCGGACGGCGTCGAGGAGCTCGTGGACGCGTCGGCCACCGCCAAGAAGAACGTGGAGCGGCTCGGCCTCGACTGCCTGATCGTGATCGGGGGCGACGGCTCGCTCTCGATCGGCGAGCGGTTCTGGCGCGAGCTCGGCATCCCGGTCGTCGGCGTCCCGAAGACGATCGACAACGACCTCTCCGCGACGGAGCTCACGTTCGGGTTCGCGACCGCCCTCGAGTCGGCCACCTGGGCGCTCGACTGCCTCCACACCACCGCCGAGAGCCACCACCGCGTGATGCTGCTCGAGGTGATGGGCCGCGACGCGGGGTGGATCGCGCTCCACGCGGGGCTCGCGGGCGGTGGCGACGTGGTCCTGATCCCGGAGATCCCGTTCAAGTTCGAGCCGCTGATCGCCAAGTTCCGGGCGCGCGAGCGGCGGGGGAGGCCGTTCTCCCTGGTCGTCGTGGCGGAAGGCGCCGCCCCGGAGGGGAGCGGCCAGGTGTTCTCCGGCCAGGACGCTGTGACGGGGTGGAAGCGGCTGGGCGGCGTCTCGTACCAGATCGCCCGGGAGATCGAGTCGCGCGGCGGGTACGAGGTCCGCGCGACGGTGCTCGGGCACATCCAGCGCGGCGGCAGCCCGGTGCCGTGGGACCGGATCCTGGCGACCCGCTTCGGCGTGGAGGCCGCCCGGCTCGCGGTGAGCGGTCAGTTCGGGCACATGGTCGCCCTGCGCGGGGACGAGATCGTGGCGGTGCCGCTGGCGGAGGCGATCGGCCGCCTCAAGCGGGTGGACCCCGACTGCCAGCTCGTCAAGACCGCGCGCGCCGTCGGCATCGTGTTCGGCGACGAGGACCCTGAAGTCGCCGACGGCTCCGAGGGCTGAGCCCACCCGTGGACCTCGGCGCGACGGTGCTGGAGCTCGCGGATGCGCGGCTGCCGCTCGACGCCGCGCGCGTGTTCGGCACGCCGCGGCCGCTCGAGGTGGAGCTCGGCGTCGGGAAGGGGCTGTTCCTGCTCGAGTGGGCGGGAGCGCACCCCGAGATCGGCGTGATCGGAGTCGAGCGGGCGCGCAAGTACCTCGAGCTCGCCGCGCGGCGCGCCGCGCGCCGCGGCCTCGCGAACGTGCGGCTCGTGCATACCACCGCGGAGGACCTCCTGTTCCGCTGCCTCGCTCCCGCGAGCGCGGCGGCCGTGCACGTGTACTTCCCGGACCCGTGGCCGAAGAAACGCCACCACAAGCGGCGCTTCTTTCGGGCCGAGAACGCCTCTCGTCTCGCCGATGTCCTCGCGCCCGGCGGGCTGCTGCGGGTGAAGACGGATCACGAGCCGTACGCGGGCGTGATCCGCGAGGTGCTCGCGGCCGAGCGGCGGCTCGCCGCGGTGCCGGTGGACGACGCGTTCGACGCGGTCCCCCGGACGCACTTCGAGATCAAGTACGCGCGGGAGGAGCGCCCGGTGTACCGGTTCGCGTACCGCAGGCTCTAGACTGCACGTGCGAAGATGTTCGAAGGTTCGAATGTTGAGGACGAGGGGGAGACGGAAGAGGGAAGACGGAAGAAGGAGTACACGGCGCCGACGGGTCTTTGCCTTCCCTCTCCCTTCCTCCGTCTACCCTTTCCCCTTGGTTGTTGAACCTCTGAACCTTCGAACGCCTGGCTGGGGGTGGCGATGACCAAGGTGCTGTGGCTCGATCCGTTCGGAGGCGCGGCCGGCGACATGCTGCTCGGGGCCCTCATCGACCTCGGTGTGGAGGAGCGCCGTCTCGCCGCCGTGCTCGCCGGGCTGCGTCTCGACGGGTGGCGGCTCGAGGGGTCGCGCGGCCGCCACAAGGGGCTCGCCGGCACGCGCGTGACGGTCCACGTCACCGAGGGGTCGCACCCGGCCCGGCGCCTGCGCGACGTCGAGGACCTGCTCGCCCGCGCGGAGCTCCCCGGACCCGTGCGCACGACCGCGGGCGCGGCGTTCCGGCGCCTGTTCGAGGCGGAGGCCGAGGTCCACGGGGTCCCGCTCGAGAAGGCGCACCTGCACGAGCTCGCCGCCGTGGACGCGGTCGTCGACATCGTGGGCACCTGCGCGGCCGTCGACCTGCTGGGCGTCGCCCGGGTCGTGTGCGGGCCGGTCCCCGTCGGCTCCGGCACGGTCCGGACCTCGCACGGCCTGCTCCCGGTGCCGCCGCCTGCCGTGGCGCGCCTGCTGCGGGGCGTCCCCCTCGCCGCGCACGCCGCCGTGGGGGAGATGACGACACCGACCGGGGCGACGCTCCTGACCACCCTGGCGAGCGAGTTCGGGCCGTGCCCCGGCGGGACGGTGCTCGCGGTCGGCGTGGGCCTCGGGACGCGCGAGTACGAGGGGCTGCCGAACGTGCTGCGGGCGTTCCTCCTGGAGGAGACCGCGCGGCGCCCCGCGGGGCGTCCGGTGGTGGTGGTCGAGGCGACGGTGGACGACGTGAGCGGCGAGGCCCTCGGCACGGTGTTGGAGAGGTTGCGCGACGCCGGCGCGCTCGACGCGTGGTGCCTCCCGGCGACGGGCCGCAAGGGACGGCCCGCCTGGGAGCTGCGCGCACTCGCGGAGCCGGCAACCGCCGGTGCGGTGGCCGCCGCGCTGTTCCGCGAGGGGATCACGCTCGGGGTCAGGATGGTGGAGTGTGTCCGGCCCGAGCTGGACCGGCGCACGGTCGAGGTGCCAACGCAGTACGGCGCGATCCCGGTCAAGATCGCGGCGTTCGAGGGCCGCGTCGTCTCCGCCAAGCCCGAGCACGACGAGTGCGTGGCCGCGGCGCAGAGGAGCGGCGCCAGCGTGGCGGCCGTGACCGACGCCGCACGCGCCGCCGCTCCTCGCGTCGGCTCTCCCTGGACAGAAGCCGACCGCAGTTAAGAGTTCAGAGTGAAGAGTTAAGAGTTAAGAGTTGGAGAGCCGCACCACGGCGAGTAGCTTTCTGAGTGTCGTTGACTCTTAACTCTCAACTCTTAACTCTCAACTCTTACCTCGAGTGATCAGCGGTTGGAGAGCCACGCGGGTTCGAAGCGCGCGTGCGGTACGCTGAACGCCAGACCCGCGGCTGCGGTGTCGCACGTCGAGCCCTCGAGCAGCATGGTGAGCTGGTCGCGGGTGATCGGCGCCCCAGGGAAGTGCTGGACCGCCGAGACCGCGAGGCGCGCCATGCCGAGCGGGATGTGGACGAGCGTCCGCCGCACGCCGAGCGCGCGCGCAACGCGCCGGACGACCTCGTTGTACTCGAGCGCTTCGGGACCTCCGAGCTCGTACGCCTGCCCGATCGTCGCGCGGTCGCCGAGCGCCGCGACGAAGCAGCGCGCCGTCTCGGCCACCGAGATCGGCTGCACCCTGTACGTGCCGGATCCGAACACCGGGAAGATCGGGAAGCGCCGGACCGCCGCGGCGAGCGCCGTCGTGAACCCGTCGCCGGGTCCGAAGATCGTCGACGGACGGAAGACCGTCCAGTCGAGCCCCGACCCCTTTACCGCCTCCTCGCCGCGCCACTTCGAGCGGTGGTACTCGGTCGCGGCGCCGGCGCGCGCGCCGAGGGCGGACATGTGGACGAGGCGGGAGATCCCGAGCTCGCGGCACACCGTGATGACGCGCTCGGTCGCGAGCCGGTGCGCACGGTCGAACGTGACGCCGCGGCGCGGCGCCTCCCGGATGATCCCGACGAGGTGGATCGCCGCGGAGCACCCCTCGCACCAGCGCTGCCACCCGTCGTCGGCGGCGTCGGCGCACACCTGGATCACGCCAGGCCGCGCCTCGCCGGAGCTCAGCGTGCGGGAGAGCGCGACCACCTCCCATCCGCTTTCGAGGAGCTGGCGCCGGATCTCGCGCCCCACGAACCCGCGCGCACCCGTGAGCAGCACCCGGCGGCCCGAGTTCTGTGACGCGTGATGGGCGCTCGCGGGCCGCGTCATTCGCACCTTCCTCCTCTGAACTCGCGAATGCTAGCATGCCCCGTGCTCCGAGCCGTTCTCGCCGATCTCCATGTCGGGCAGGGTCCCGGCGACCTCGAGCGGTTCGTCTCGTCGGTCTCCGAGGTGCGTCGGCGCGGCGCGGACGAGGTCGTGTTCCTCGGAGATCTGTTCCGCGCCCTCGTCGGCTTCTCGCGGTTCTGGGACGAGACGGTGCGGCGCGGCCTCGAGGAGCTGGCGGCGCTGCGCCGCGGGGGCGCGCGCGTCGTGCTCGTCGAGGGGAACCGCGACTTCTTCCTCGACGCCGCCGACCTCGACCCGTACCGCGACGCCGGCGGACCCGTGCACTCGTTCGTGGCCGGCGGGAAGAGGTTCCTGCTCGAGCACGGCGACCTCATCAACCGCGCGGACCGCTCGTACCGCTTCTGGCGCGCCGTCTCCAAGAGCGGCCCGGCGCGGCTGTGGGCGCGGCTGCTGCCGAGGCGGCTCGCCCAGAGGATCGTCCTCGGGACCGAGTCGCGCCTGAAGGAGACGAACTTCAGCTACCGGCGCGACCTCCCCGCTGCCGATCTGGCGGCCGCCGCGCGGAGGCATTTCGCGGCCGGCGTGGACGTCGTCCTGTGGGGGCACTTCCATCGCTCGTGGGTGCTGACGGAGGGAGGCCGCGAGGCGCGCGTCGTGCCGGCGTGGCTCGAGACCGGCGCCGTGGTGTGGATCGCCGACGACGGGGCACTCGCGATCGTGGAGGGATGAACAGGCCAAGTCGTTGACAGTTCATCGCGTTCGTGGTACCAAGTGTACGAAGTAGAGAGCCGAGGCGAGGTGATTATGGGTGGGACACTCCTGCTTGCCGACGACAGCATCACGATCCAGAAGGTCGTGGAGCTCACCTTCGCCGAGACCGAGCACAAGGTGGTCGCCGTGGGGAACGGGCGCGACCTGTTCGCCCGACTCTCCGAGGTCAAGCCCGACGTGGTGCTGTGCGACGTGGTGATGCCCGACATCAACGGCTACGAGGTGTGCCAGACGCTCAAGAGCGACCCCAACACGCTGCACCTGCCGGTCGTTCTCCTCACCGGGACGTTCGAGCCGTTCGACCGTGACCGCGCGCTCGCCGCGGGGTGCGACGCGATCGTGACCAAACCGTTCGAGGCCCGCGAGCTGATCAACGTGGTCGAGGACCTCCTCCGGCGCGCCCAGTCGGTGGCCGCGATCCCGATGCCGAGCGAGGCCGGCGACCAGGGGATCCCCGAGGGGGTGCCCGCCCTGGAGTTCAGCACGACCGGGTTCGAGCAGCTCGCGGCCCGGATCCAGCCGCCGCCCCCGATCCCGGAGGACGGGATCGAGCTCACGGCCAGCTCGCTCGGCGACTCGAGCCCGAAGGCGCCGATCCCGGCGCCGCCGGAGCTGGCCGAGCCGGCGATCTCGACGGCCGTGTCCGCGATCTCCCAGTCGTTCGCCTTCGGCGGCGACGAGGTTCAGGCGCCGGCCCCCGCCCCGATGACCGAGGCGTTCGCCGCGGAGCCGCCCGCACCCGCCCCCGAGATTCCCCCGTTGACGACCGAGCCGCCGGCGTTCGAGCCGGAGCCGCCGGCGCTCATCCCCACGCCCCCCGCGCCCGCCCCGGCCGCAGAGCCGTTCCCGGTCGGCAAGCACGCGACCGAGACGGCGCACGACCTGTTCGCACCCGAGCCGGAGCCCGCACCCGCCCAGGAGGTCGAGCGGCCCGGGATCCCGGTGTTCCCGGCGGAGGCCGAGCCGATCCACAAGGAGATGCCGACCCAGCGGCTGCGCATCCCGCCGACGCCGGTCGCACCGCCCCCGGCGGAACCGCCCGCACCGGCCCCCGTCGCCGAGAAGGTCGCCGCGGCCGCGCCTGCACTGGCGGTCGGCGCGCTCTCCGCGGAGGTCGTGGAGCAGGTGATGCGGCGAGTCAAGGAGATGATCCCCCCGTCCCAACCGGCTCCCCCGCCGCCGACGGCGGCCGACCTGCTCACTGGTGAGCACGTGGAGCGCATCGCGCGGCGCGCGGCCGAGCTCGTCCCGCGCCCGCCGGCGCCGCCGACAGCGGCCGAGATTTTCACAGACGAGCACGTGGAGCGCGTCGCGCGGCGCGCGGCCGAGCTCGTCCCGCCCCCACCGCCGCCGCCGACGGCGGCCGAGATCCTGACGGACGACCACGTCGAGCGGGTCGCGAAGCGCGCGGCCGAGCTGGTGCCTCCTCCTGAGTCCCGGAGCGCGGAGCTCTCCGACGCCCAGATCGACAAGATCGCGAAACGGGTCGTCGAGCTCGCCGCTCCGCAGCTCGAGCGCATCGCGTGGGAGGTCATCCCGGACATGGCCGAGATGCTCGTCCGCAAGCGCATCGAGGACCTCGAGAAGGCCGCTGAAGAAGAGAGCTGACAGCTCACAGCTCCCTTCTCTCAGGTGCGTCTCTTCTTGGGTGGGCGGGGGAACTGTTGGCTGTCGGCTGGTCGGGTGGGCGGGGAAAAGCCGTCGGCCAGCCTGACGAGTGGGGGGCTGTCGGCTCTCGGCTGGAGGTCGGGTGGGGGAGAGCGGTCAGCCGCCGTCTGCGGCTACTTCAGCCCTTCGACGAGGTAGAGATCGGCGAGCGTCCGGTGGTAGCCGTAGACGTACGTCTTGCCGTCGGGCGTCATCCGGATCGGGTTGATCCGCTCGACTCCGGCCGGGTCCGACGGCATGAGCTGGCGCCAGAGCGTCCTCTCGCCCGACGCCACGTCCAGGCGGAAGACGCGCGCCGGCAGCTCTCCCGGGCGATAGATGTAGAGCGAGCGGCCGTTCGGCGCCCACTCGACGGGCTCCTCGCCCACCGCGAACCCCGGGATCGGACGGGCGGGGCCGTCGCCGACCGGATAGAGGTACCCCTTCTCGTTCGGGCCGACCGCCGCGACGGACTCGCGGTCCGGCGAGATCATGAACGCGGTGGCGCTGACGCCCTCGGGCGTGATCGCCCTCGGCTTCCCGCCGTCCACGTCCTGCACGTAGAGGCGGACGCCGTGGTCCGCCTCGTTCCCCGAGAACACGATCCGCTTCCCGTCGGGGAACCAGCGCGCCCAGATGTGGTTGATCCCGTCGTTCGTGAGCTGCTTCGACTCGCCCGCCCGTGTGGGCAGCAGCGTGAGCTGCGCCGGCGAACCCTCGGGCTGGCAGATCACCCAGCGCTGGTCGGGCGAGAGGGCGACCGCGGCGCCCTCGCCGAGCCGGACGGCCGGCGAGCCGTCAGTCTTCCGGAGGTAGACGGTGTACGCCCACGTCCCGCCCTTGCCGTACGTCCCGCCGCCCTCGCCCTCCTCGTCGAACAGGATCGTCTCCCCGTCCTGCGAGAGGTCGGCTGGGTACGAGTAGTCGAGCCACGAGAGGTCGAGCTCCTTGTCCTTCTCCCGCGCGGAGCCCAGCAGCTCCCGCCGCCAGCTGGCGCGGATCAGCAGGATGCGGCCGTCGCGCCAGATGTCGAGGAGGATCAGCGTGCCCGGCATCGCCGAGACGAGGCGCTCGCGCCCCGCGAGCGAGACGGCGTACAGCGCCCGGTTCGCCCCCACGCGGCTCCCCGTGAACCACACCTCGCTCGCGTCGGGCGACCATGCGAGCCCCTGCGTCGTGTAGAACCCGCTCGCGAGCGTCTTCTTCTTGCCGTCGGTGCCGATCACCGCGACCGACCCGCCGTCGTCGCCCTGCATCGGGTGGTCGAGGAACGCGATCAGGTCGCCCTTCGGCGACACCCGGGGGTGGCTGATCCATCCGCCCGTCTCGTAGAGGGGCTTGCCGATCGGGTACTCGAGCCGGTTGTGGCCGGCGACGTCCCGGACGACGGCGAGGTTGTTGCCGTCGGGCGACCAGTCGGCCCACTGGATGTCGTCGAGCACCTCGCGGGGCGCGCCCCCGGCGAGCGGCGCCCGGGCGAGCGTGCCGACGCTGACCCACGTCCCGGTCGGCCGGCTCCTCAGCAGGAGCGCCATCTCTCCTGCGGAGGACACGGCGAGGAGCTGGGTCTGGTTCAGGCCGAGAGGGCGCGACTCGGGCGCGTCCAGGCGGGCGGTGAACACCTCGACCGGGTTCCCCTGCCAGGCGGCGCTGTACACGATCGTCTGCCCGTCCGGCGCGAAGCGCGCGGCCCGGATCGCGCCGCGGCGGAACGTGAGCTGCCGGTACCGCGGCTCGGAGGGCGCCGGGGCCTGGAACGCGCGCCTGCCGACGAGGACCCCCGCTCCGAGTCCGGCGGCCAGCGCCAGCACCGCAATGGGGACGAGTCGTCCCGCGTGGCGCCTGCGGGGCGCCGGCGCGCGCGCGGGGGTGCCGCCGCTCGCCGCCTTCGAGACCCGGTCGGAATCGGTGTCGCGCTTGAGCCGCTTCAGGTCGGTGCGCATCTCCGCGGCCGTCTGGAAGCGCAGGTCCCGGTCCTTCTCGAGCGCCTTCGCGATCGTCTCCGCGAGCTTCGGCGGGAGATTGGGGTTCGACTCGAGCGGCGAGACGGGGACGCGGTGGAGGATCGCGTCGAAGATCGCGGCCGAGGTGCCCCCCGGGAACGCCTGCCTGCCCGTGGCCATCTCGTACAGCACGACCCCGAAGCTGAACAGGTCGGTGCGCGAGTCCACGTCCTCGCCGAGCGCCTGCTCTGGCGACATGTAGGCCACCGTCCCCATGGCGAGGCCCGGGCTCGTGAGCGGGCCGGCGACTGTCGGCTCGCCGGCGTGGGCAGGCGCCCCGACCGTGTCCGCGGCCGTGTGACCCCGCATGACCAGCTTGGCCAGTCCGAAGTCGAGGATCTTCGCCTGGCCGCGGCTGGTCACGAAGATGTTCGCCGGCTTGATGTCGCGGTGGACGATCCCCTTCGTGTGGGCCGCGTCGAGCGCGTCCGCGATCTGGATCCCGAGGTCGAGGAGGGTGTCGGTCTTGAGGGGTCGCGCCTCGATCCGGTGCTTGAGCGTCTCCCCCTCGAGCAGCTCCATGGTGATGAAGACGTGCCCGTCGTGCTCGTCGATGTCGTGGATCGTGCAGATGTTGGCGTGGTTGAGGGCGGACGCGGCGCGCGCCTCGCGCCTGAACCGCTCGATCGCCTGCGCGTCCGTCGCCATCTCCTCGGGCAGGAACTTGAGCGCCACGAAGCGGTGGAGCTTGGTGTCCTCGGCCTTGTAAACGATGCCCATCCCGCCGCCGCCCAGCTTCTCCACGATGCGGTAGTGCGAGACGCTCTTGCCCACGGAGGGAAGGCTGCCGTTCATGCTCGTGTCCCTCGCTCTCCCGCCCCGTGTCCGCCTCCACCGCCACGGTGTCCTCTGGGGGGGAAGCCGGAGCGGAGTCCGGCCGCACCGCGGTCGGTTCGCTGGCCTGGTTCCGTTTTCATTGCCCGCCAGAATAATTGAGATCGAGCCTCTGTCAAGCCCTCGGAAGTCGGCCGCGCTCCCCAGGCGGGGCCCGACACCCCGTCCGCCCGGTGTGCCTGTGCCGGAGCTCGGGACCCTCCAGCTTTCGACTTTGGACTTTCGACCTTCGACCGGGTGGGCGGGGGCGCTGTCGGCTGTCAGCTGTCAGCTGGTCGGGGGGCTGGGGGAGAGCTGTCAGCGGCCTTCGCGGCGGTGACAAGGTGGCGGCGGGCGGGCGTCTTTCCTAGCATGGAGGCGATGGCCCCCCCGATCCTCGACGCCGCCGACCCCGCCGCTGCGGCGGCGCGCGGGCTCGCCCGCGCAGACGCCTGGCGCGAGCCGTCGCGTTGGGTCGAGCTGTTCCGCGACCTCGCGGCCGGGGACGCCGAGGCGCTCGGGGAGCTGTACGACATGGCGGGCCGGCGGCTGTACGGGCTCGCGCTGTGGCGCACCGGCAGCCGCGACCTCGCCGCCGAGGTGGTGCAGGAGACGTTCGTCCGCGTCGCGGAGTGCGGCGAGCGGCTCGGCCGGGTACGCGACCCGCGGTGGTGGCTCCTGTCGGTCGCGCACCGGCTGGCGGTGGACGCCGTGCGGCGCGCCGCGCGGCACCGGTCCGAGCCGATCGAGGACCACGCCGACCTGGAGGCCGAGCCGCGCGACCACGCGCGCGCCCTCGACGCGCGGCGCGCGTGGGCGCTGGTGGCGCGCCTGTCCCCCCGCCAGCGCGAGGCCGTCTGGCTGCACGACGCGGCGGGGATGAGCCACGCCGAGATCGGGCGCTGCCTCGGGATCCCGGCGTTCACGGCGGCGAGCCGGTACCGCCTCGCGCTCGCGGCGCTGCGCAGGCTGCTCGGGAGCACGACATGAGAGACCGTCACGACGAGATCGCGCGGCTGCTCGCCGCGCCCGTGGAGCCGGATCCGCCGGAGGCGCTGCGAGAGCGCGCGCTGGCCGCGGCCCGCGCCGCATGGGAACGCCCCACGGACCGCTGGCAGGCGCTCTGGGAGAGCCGCCCGCTCCGTGTCGCGTGGTCGGTAACCGCAGTGCTGCTCCTCGTCGCCAACGTCGTGGTCCGGGTGACGTCGAAGCCGGCCAGCCGTGTGGCGATCAGGCCGGCTGCACCGCGTGCGGCCCGCGGCGCCGGTGAGCTCCAGGCGATCGTCACACTGCCGCGGATCCGCGCGGAGTACCTGGGGTTCGGCGCGGCGCCGCCGGCACGCCCGCAGAAGGCGCCCGCTCGGCAGCCGCGCCAGGGATCGGAGGACAAGTCATGAGGGATGCGAGGAACCGTTCGGCTCGATTCGGCGTGGTCTGCGCAGTGGCGGTCGTGGTCATCCTGGCCGGAACGCTCGTCGCCGGGGCGCTGCGGGGGGCGAGCTCCTCCGCGCCAGCTGGCCCAGCGCCGCCGGCGTCCGCCGTTCCCCTTCCCAGGCCGTGCGACCTCTCGGCGCTCGAGTTTCCGTGCTGGGGTTGCTTGTGGGCGCAGAAGTGGCCGTTGCGGTACAGGACCGACCTCGACATGCTCGCCCCGCTCGGGACCGGAACCGCGAATGCCGCCACCTGGTTCGCG
>Ga0335070_10001034_pt1 | contig 31933 bp, 21 predicted proteins | sample Lox_Sample_13_FD_206722 | JGI IMG/M metagenome (GOLD analysis project Ga0335070, IMG submission 206722) | Soil microbial communities from Loxahatchee National Wildlife Refuge, Florida, United States - Lox_Sample_1.3 | ecosystem: Environmental > Terrestrial > Soil > Wetlands | place: USA...
AGGAAGAACCTGTCAAGAACCGACCAAACCAGGGTTACCAGTCATTTTGCGACTGTTCACTGAGTTTTTGATTGTTGGTACGGTTTCTCTTCTTGTAGGCCAGCACCGTAATGCCGACCGACATAAACATAGGGGGCACGATCAGTACAAGAATTCCCGTGCGCAGACCTTGAATGAAGCGATGCCCGGCACCCGCAGCCTGGGTGTAGCACAGGGCGCAGCTTTGCGCATAGCAGGCTGCATTGGCTGCGAAAACGATCAGCGCGGTAAGTCCGGTCTTTGCTCGGCGGGCAAGTTTGCTACTCAGAGCCATACGGCGCCCTCCTTAATTCACTCTACTTCGTTTACTTAGCAAACGGCTTCATGGTTATCAGCCGATAGCTGTCCGACCAGATCATGTTCAGCATCACCAGCACAAAAAGTGTACCGGGAATGAGAGCGATTCGCAGCAGCGGCTTTTCGGATCCAAGATGCATGAAAAACATGACGGCCATTACGGCCTGAATCGCCGCGACGACCAGCATGGGCACCAGATGACCGCGGAAGAGAAATACCTGGGCGCAGGCGAGAATCAGAATCGCCACATAGATCACGATGTCAGTTTTGAGATTGCCGTAGCTCGATTCCATTGTTCTTTCTCCTGTCAGCCGACCTTCACGTTCATCAGGTACACCAGGGGAACTACGAACATCCAGACGAGATCAACAAAGTGCCAGTAGAGCGACCAGATTTCGAGATCGTCGGAGTTGTACCGCCCGCGCTTGTACCCGAGGATCACGACCAGCAAGGCAACAGCCCCGCTGACGACGTGAGCCAGGTGCAACCCGGTAATCGCGAAGAAACCTGCGCCGAACATCGGCGCTCCCCAAGGGTTCTGGAGCAAGCTGACTCCCTCGTGGATGAGACCGAACCATTCCTTGAGGTGAAGCGCGGCAAATGCCAGACCCAGAACGATGGTGATGAACGTCCATTGGATCGCTTTCGGCTTGTTCCCGTCTTTAGCAGCGCGGGTCGCGATCAGGATCGTGAGACTGCTCGTGACCAGAATAAAGGTCATGAGCAGAGCGTTCATAATGCTGCTCATTTCGAAGGGATGAGGCCAGTCCGGTGCCGCGTTCTTGATGTAGCCGTAGGCCATCAGCATCGCGCCGAAGGTGCAGGCGTCAGAGATGATGAACAGCCACATCACCAGTTTCTTAGAGGGAACAGCAAACGGGCGCTCTTCCATGGTGCCCGCCGGCGCATGACCATGCGCCATCGTCAGGTTTGCTTCGTGGACGCTCACAGTGCCTCCGTTGAATTTTCAGCTACAGCTTGATCCACAGAACTCCCAACAGATAAATCCACAGCAGTCCCATGAAATGCCAGTAATACGAGGTGGCATCGAGAGTGCTCTTGCGCAATGGACTTCCCATCCCGCGGAACTTCGCCACGACGCGGGTCAGTCCGCCCAACCCGCCAAGTACGTGCACAGCGTGAACTCCCGTGAATACATAGAAGAAGGAGCTATTAGGGTTGGTCGGCAAATACAGGCCGAGCGACCTGAGTTTGAGCCAGGCCATGTACTGGCCGACAACGAATACAACGCCGAGCACCATGGTTGCGTTCAACCAGAAAGTGGCGGCCGAACGACTGGGGTCCTTCCCCCGCATGAATGCCGACACTCGACGCCGTGCTACCTCAAGCGCCACGCTGCTGGCGATCAGGGCCAAGGTATTGAAGAAGAGAATGGGGGGGAGGACGATGTGCTGCCAGTCAGTCGACGCGCCTTCACGGACGTAGAGCGCGCTGGTGAGAGCGGCAAACGTCATGGCAATCGCTGCAAGGCCCACCCAGATACCAGTGCGGGCAGGTTCGCCCGCAGGATCCTTGGTTGCCCGCAGATTGCCGCCATCCGGCGCTGGCCCGCGGAAACCACCGCCGGAACCCTTTCCGCGGTGCGCTTCCGGCTCCTCGTTGACGTTGACTTGTGGTGGTTGCAGCGCTGTTGCCATGACTACTCCATTCCCTTCCCCAGACTCGGCCTTTTACCTACCGTCTTGGCTACGGCGTTTCGCCCGCTCGCTCAGGAGACGTTTGCATCAGGTAGTCACCGGTCGAGCTTTTCACTCCATACTGGTGAGGATCGTGATAGACGACCACATGCTGTCCGCCAAAGTTGTCGAAAGGCGGCGGCGAGGATGGTGTCGACCATTCGAGCGAAGTGCATTCCCACGGGTTTGCGGGGGCTTCCTTCCCTTTCCAGTTGCTGTAGATCAAGTTGAAGATGAAGATCAGCTGCACGGCACCTGTGAACAGCGCAGCGATCGTGATGAACTTGTGCACCGGGATCAGCGGAACCAGGAAGTCATCCGTAAATGCGGAGTAACGACGCACATTGCCCGCCAATCCCAGGTAATGGAAAGGCATGAAAATCGCGTAGGTGCCGATCAGCGTCAGGTAGAAATGCCACTTCCCTAACGTCTCGTTCATCATGCGGCCCGTCATCTTCGGAAACCAGAAGTAAGTCCCAGCAAAGACACCCATGATCGCGGCCACGCCCATCACCATATGGAAGTGCCCCACGACGAAGTAGGTCGCGTGCAGGTAGATATCGATCGAGGGCTGGGCGAGGAAGAATCCGCTGACGCCACCGCTGACGAACATGGAAATGAAGCCGAGGCAGAATAGCGACGCGCTGTTGATTCGCAGATTCGAGCCGTACAAACTGCCCAGCCAGATCAGCGTCATGATGGTGGCGGGAATCGTAATCAGCAGCGTGGGGAACGAAAACACCATCGCCGAGAACGGATTCATGCCGCTCAGAAACATGTGATGTCCCCAGACCATGTAGCTGAGGAACCCGATGCCCATCATGCAATAGATGACGATCTTGTGGCTCAGCATCGGCTTGCGCATGTTGCAGATCAGAATGTGGCTGACGATGCCGATGGCCGGCAGAATCGCGATGTAGACCTCGGGATGCCCGAAGAACCAGAACAGGTGCTGCCACAGAAGTGGCGAACCACCCTGATGAGGCTGCAAATGATCGCTGACGTTCAAGCCGGAAGGAATAAAGAAGCTCGTTCCGGCCACGCGATCGAGAATCAACAGCAAGCAAGCTGGCAGAAGAACCGCGAAAGCCAGCAACGAAATGCAAGAGGTAATGAACCACGCCCAACTCACGATGGGCATGCGGGCCAGAGTCATTCCCTTGGTGCGCAGGTCGAGGGTGGTGGCGATGAAGTTCAGCGATCCCAGCAACGACGCGATGCAGAACACGAAGATCGAGAGGCCCCACAAGGTTTGGCCGAGGCCTTCGCCCGGACCAGAGTCGGCGCCGACAGCACTCAGCGGAGCGTAAGCGGTCCAACCGGAGAGCGGCGGTCCGTCGCCGACGAAGAATGCCGAGATCAAAATGATGAACGCCACGAACGTCGTCCAGAACGACATCATGTTGAAACGGGGGAAGGCCATGTCTTCCGCGCCGATCTGGATCGGGAGGAAGTAATTGCCAAATGCCGCAAAGGGCGCGTTGGTCAGCACGAAGAACACCATGAGGGTTCCGTGCATGGTCATCAGAGAGAGGTAGTATTCGGGCGTCATCACTCCGCCGGGCGCTCCAACCTTGGAAAGCAAGCCCAGCCCGGGAATCGGCGAGTTCGGCCAGACCAGGTGAACTCGCATGAGCCACGACAAAACCATCCCTGTGACGACGGCGACCAGCGCGAGACCGTAGTACTGCTTGCCGATGACCTTATGGTCCAGACTGAAGATGTGCTTGCGAATAAACGTGGTCGGTGGTCCGTGATGCGCTACGTGTGCTTGTGCCTCAGACATCGCCCGTTCCCCTCTCGGTGGAGTTGATACTGACTCTCTCGTTTCATTGGCGAGAGCGCACTGCAGTTACGTATTGGACTGCGACTTCAACCAAGCTTCGTAATCCGGTTGCGACATCACTGTCAGGTAGGCCTTCATGTTGTAGTGACCCAGGCCGCAGAGTTGAGTGCAGACGATCTCGTATTTGCCGACTTTGGTCGCGGTGAAGTGCAGCGACAAATCAAGGCCGGGGACAAAATCCTGCTGGATGCGGAGTTCGCGGACATAGAAGGAGTGGCCCACATCCTTGGCGTGCATCATCAAGTGAATTTCTTTGTTCACCGGGACCACGAGCTCGCCGGACTGGATGTCGTCGCGGGCTGGGATGTCATTCTCGGGATCAAGGCCGAAGTAGTTGGCGTTGCCTTCGTTGATTTTGTCGGGATGAAGTTCTCCGAACTTGCCGTCAGGCCCGGCGTAGCGGAAGTAAAAGGCGAACTGTCCCGCCTGCACTTGAATGGGTAACGCGTCGACCGAAGCGGGCTGGAAGTACACTTTGGCCCAAGCCTTCGAACCCATGGCTCCCAGAGCGATCGCTTCCGCTCCTACGAGTAACACCGCAGCGAGCACAAGATACTTCGCTCCACCGGGGAAGTTCTTTAACGGTCCATTCTGGCGACCGCCGAACTGCCACACGAAGAATCCCAGGACAAGCTGTGCCGCCAAGAACGACAATCCCGCCTCGATCATCGTCTCGTCCATCTGCTTGTCGATTTCAGCACCGTGCGTCGAAATATCGTCCGGTGGCGCCACAGTTGCACCCAAGAAAGTGTGGCTGATAATGGGAACTGCCGAGGCTAACGCAATCAAAATTACGAGAACTGCGAACACCTTGCCGCCCATATTCCCCTCGCATTTGCTCTAGAACGGGAGCTTGAGATAGATGGAGGCCGACGCCGCGCCGGCCTCCCTTAAGTGTGGACGTCAGTACGCTTTTGCTTTGAAGCTGAAGTCAGTCGTCTTGGTTTCGTTGCCAGTGATGGTGATATCCGCCGTCTGGGTTCCATAGTCCTCGTGCCATGCGGTCACGGTGTACTTGCCAGCGGGCAGGTTCGGTAATGAGAACGTGCCGTCGTCTTTAGTGACGGCGAAATGACTGGTCTTCAGGACTGCGAACCAGCCATGCATCCAGGGGTGGATGTTGCACTTCACCGAGATAAACTCCGGCGAATCGAATTTGGCTTCGATGGGCGGAGAGCCAGGCGGTTGCGACTTATTCCATTCGCGGTTCACCTTGGCCAGCGGATGAATGTTGTGCGACGTCTGGTCATCGTTCATAACCTTCAGGTCTTGACCGGTGTGCAGTGCGACGATGTGGGGAATGTACTGGCAGCCTTTTTGCTCGAAGGTGACGGCTTGTCCGGCTGCGGCATCATCGGCACCGGCGGAAATGTAAACGACCACATTCTCAAGAGTGTTGTTGGCTCCGGTTACGACTGTCTCGGTCGTGACCGGTGTGGCATGCTGCTTGGCGCACGACGGTTCCTTCGACATATCGATCGGCTTCTGCTTTACCGGTGTGCCGGTGAAGGTCACTTTGCCGCTGATGGTGCCCGCAAACGTCATCACGGGACACAACGCAGCCACCAGGACCGCAGTGCAGGGCTTGCTAAGTCGCATTTTTAGCCTCCTAAAGCTTGCGAAACGGTAATAGGAAAATGGTTTAGTTTCCGCCGCCCGACGCTCCACTCGGAGACGAACTGGCCGGCGCAGCTTTTTCTTCGTAGGCAGGAATCTTTCCACCCGCCGCCTTGAGAACATCGTTTTCCTTGCTGTGACGATGAACCTGCAGCGTCCGGAGGAAGTGAACCAGATCCCACGCGTCGTTCGGCTGGATTGTATCCATGAACGAAGGCATCGGAGTTCCATCGAGACCGGTCATGAAGATACGATAGATATCCTGATTCGTGGAACCGCACTTGAACCGGGAATCGTCACCACCACCCGCGAAGTTGTAGGGACGGATCGGCTGGTCCTTACTGTCGGTCAAAGTCGCCGCCGAAGGACCATCTCCCTTGCCTTGCGGACCGTGGCACTTCCAGCATTCCAACTTGGTGAACAGAGCCTTGCCGTGCGCGATGCTTTCGATCGTGACGGGTGGCTCGGCTGGAATCTTGATAGGATCACCAGCCTTCTCCTTCTGCCAGCGGGGCGAGAACGTCTTGATGTACGCCACCAGGTCTGCCTTCATCTGCGGGCTGAACGTATTCCAGATCGGCATGTTGGAATTGGTCAGTCCGCGACCAATCGTGTTGTACAGGTCCTCATCGGTTGGCAGCGTACCGGTCGGAGTGGAACGACACTTGAACGTCGCTATGGTAAAGTCGCGCGGCTTAGGATCAAGCCAAACCGCGTTCTCGCCGTTACCGTCACCCAAGTCTCCGTGGCAACCGACACAGTACCGACGGTAATCCATTTTCGCGTCCTTGGCATGGCCGGTGACGTTTCCGATATGGCTTTCCATCGCGGGTAGCGGTTGGGGTGGGTGCGGACCGACATCCGGAGCATCCTGCGCCGAAAGCCGGAACGCGGGGAGCGCGACTAGAGCTAGACTGAGAACCCCTACTCGAGCTTGACTCATCATCTTTTTCGAATCATTCATCGCAGTATCCTCAATGTCGGCGCGCGGCCGATCGGCTGTTCTCAGAAGTCGAAATCGAACCCAAGCATAAGGCTGTTGCTGCTCAGGTCAGTTCCAGTTACCGGCGACGTACCGCGCTGACGGATCCACGAATATTCGTTGTGGAAGGCGAAGCCAGCACGGCTGGTCATGAACGGGTTGTACCGGTAGCCGACGACATAGTTGTCGATATCTCCCAAGTTCGAGGGCATGCTGGCAAACGCCTGCTGCGACATTCGCACCCACTCCGAACGCTGGAAGATCGTGAATTGAGGATTCCAGACAAAATGCGTCTCTACGAACGCGCCGTTCCAGGTTGGATTGCGCGCCCCCGCTGGGAGAACTCCAGTGGTGTTGTTGTTGGCAGGATCGCAGGTTCCGCTAATGATGTCGCCGTAGCAAGCGCCGAACCATGCATTATCGGAACCGTGCTGCGTGAATACCTGAACGTCAAGATGGGGGCCCAGATAAAACAAGCCTTCAAATCCGATACGACTAAAGCTCTTGTTTCCGGTACCCGAACCCGGAAGCGGAACGCCTCCGGTCGTCAAATACGTAGTCGGCGCCACACCGACCATTGCGTAGCCGCCGATTCTTTGGATTCCCAGCTTTCCGGTGGGAAAAGCCTGGCTTCCGGCGAAGAAGGCCGTGTAAGAATTCTGCCCGTATGGCAGGTCGACGTTGCCGTCCGTGGAACTGAAGACCGCAGCCGATAATCTGGTTCGATCGTCATACGAGTGGCCCATCCATTCCACTCCCAGCTGATTGTCCCCGATTTGACCAAAGATGTTGCCATCTCCGACGGGAATGAAGTGGTACAGCTGGAAAGAGCCGCCGTTGGCCGAGAGCGTGAGGGTGCGCTTTTCGGAAATGAAGCTGTCCAGCTCAAATTTTCCGACCTTCACGTTCAGCCACGGGCTATGGAACAAGTTGTCGAAGCGCACGTTCACTGACTCAAAGTGAAAGGCTCCGGTCTCATCGGAAGAAGGCACCAGCAGGAACGAAATATTTTTTTCCAACGTGCCGCCGGTCAAGATGTCGAGGCCGCTCAGATTGAAGCCAGTAGTTGTGAGCTTGGCCTCGCCGGAAGAAGTGTCGGCTGCAATCTTGTTGGTGCTCTCCCGGCTCCAGAATGGGGTAATGCGAAGGGTGATTGGCCAGTAAGACGCGTTCTGCCAGATTGGAGCATCCCGGTCGTTCATGAGCTGGTAGCCGTTGTCTTTGAATTTCTGGCCGAAATAGTTGAGCATCGGCCAAGATTCATGGCAGGCCGAGCATCGAAGACCGTACTTGCGGGCGAACGCTGGAAGGGCGTTCGCATGTTGGGCGCTGCTCAGGATTAGGAACACCAGAGCTAGAGCGGCGGCTGTGAAGTGTCCCATGCACTTCCCAGTAAGGCGAGACTGCGTCCCCATACGCATGCCTGACTCCTCGGTCGGATTTGAAAACTGAATCCCACAGCAGTGAGAGCTCGAATCCACCCTCACCTCACACGCGGAACCCCTTCCGCATGCAATTGAGGCAAAACCAACTATTTTTGCTAGTTATGGTCCTACCACCGTACCGGGCTGGAATCCTACTATGGTCCTGCGACGAGTTGCAAGGGGGTAAAAACATTTTTTTTACATTTATTTGACAAAGTAAATCCCCAATCACTGTTCTTTGGCATTCCAAGTCAGAATTTTCCGCACAGTTGACAGATGAACGCGAAGTTGAGAACCTTGGCCCGGGAGCACCTGCCTGCCGTGAACCTGGAATGTAAGGGAGTTGGAGTATGGAAGTTCTCGCTTTTCCTGCTGCTGTGTGGCACCTTGCCTCTTTTGGCCAGGGAGAAAGACGCAGCACAGTACGGGATGGGGCTAAGTGTCAATGTTCCGTATACGTCCAGCGAGGTCGAGCAGGTCGTCCAGGAAGTGGCACAGAACGGCATCATTCGGGGCACGAAGGAGTACGAGAAGGACGAGTACATCACCGGCGCGACGGCCGAGAGCTCGAGTCGTTTCTTCCCTGGTTGGACCGAGGGCGGGAAGGTCTATTACAAGATTCGCGGCAAAACGGTGGATCCAAGGAACTTCAGAAATACGGGCGATGTCGGAACGATCGCGGTTCGGTATATTGTTCAGCCGCAAGGCGATAAGAACTCCGTGCTTCGCATCGACGCTCTGTTCGTAGACGATTTCAGACATTCTGTGCATCTTTCCAACGGGTCGGTGGAAGGCGCCGAATACAAACAAATCCATGACCGTCTGGAAACGATGGAAGTGCTGAAGAAACAAACTGCGGACGCGGAGGCACAGAAGCTCGCCCACGAGATGCAATCCACCAAACCGACGACTGATGAGTCCCAGTTGGTGGCAAAGGAGAGTTCTCCCGAATCGAAGCCGGCCGTGGATGATGTTTCAGATCCGGCGAACTCGGCCGTCAATGCCGCTCCCCAAACTCTGGAAGAACATGTCCGAGATCTCCGCCGGCAGGTTCAAAGGGTCGTAAAGGCACCCGGAGCACCGCTGAAGTCCGCCCCGTTCCACACGGCGAGTACCCTACAGTCTCTGCCGGCCGGCACCGAAGTCTTGATCGTCATCACGACCCCCTATTGGCTCGGCGTGGAAACGCATACAGGACGACACGGATGGATGTTGCGGGACGAACTGGAACTGCTCCCATGAAGCGATCTGGCAATACATCGATCTGGATTGCGGGGATTCTGCTCGCCGCCGGGACGGTTTACTCCCAGAATTCCGTGGAGCGTACATTTCCGCAGTCGAAAGCGACGGTGGAACGGGCCTTAAAGTCTGTGCAGTCGGCCACCTCGGGTCATCTACCGGCATTGGAAGGATTTGCCCAAACAGCGGAGCACCCCTTGGACCAGTACCGGCGTGGCTTTTACCAAGCGACGATTCAAGTGACGTCGACGCCGACCGGTGGCGCGAAAGTACGAGTAAGTACCAAGATCACTGCATGGTTCAATGACCCTTCAGCCACACATTCCGGATATCAATTGCTCACGTCCAACGGTCGACTTGAGTCTGACTTGCTGGACCAACTGGGCGAGGAACTCGGTAAGACCGCCCGCGTCACCACGGCGGGACCTGCCCCAGCATCCAACGCAAAAAGTACGGAAGAAGCGCCGACGCCGAGCCAGCCGGCCCAGCCGGTCGAAACGGATCCTCATTTTGCCTCGGCGATGCGCTCGGCTCTGTCGCCTCCAACAGCAGTCGCTCGACCGTCGGGAGAATCCAAGGACGACGCCGTACCGAGCGAGCTTCAGGCTGAGGCCAACAACCTTGAAGACATTCTGAAAAATCAGGGTCATCCTAAGAATCTGGTCGCAGTGAAAAAATCCGGGACACCCGTGGTTGAATCTCCGAGTCTCAACGCCAAGCCGCTATTCCTTGCGAGCCAGCATGACGAATTCGAGATGCTCGATTTCAACGCCGACTGGGTGCATGTGCGAATCTCAGGCCTGTCGCGCGGGTGGATTTGGCGAAACAGTCTTGAGATGCCCGAAGGAATCTCAGACACCAGCTCCTCTTCTGCAGCCGCGTTGACACCGGCGGCCGACATCTACCGCGTCGAACGCGAAGAGACGGCGCCATTTCCGGGAGACTGGGCACCCTTGCGCGGGAAGAAAGTGAAGATCATTTCGGTACAGAAGAACGAGGACAGCGCGAAAGGGAACGATCCTAAACTCCGGCTGGAATACGCCAAGTCTCTGCTGGAAAAAAGCTACGTAGAGCTGGCAAAGAAGCCAGAATTGCTCGGCGTGGTCGTGATTTTTGATTCCGCCGACGGAGGCATGATCGCCGCAACCATGACTACGCTGCAGCAATGGAAAGCGGGCACGTTAACGGATGCGGCTTTCTGGCACAAGTGCTTTTTCGATCCGCCGGAAACCCTGGACGCCACGAGTTCTGGCGCGAGCCGGTGACTGCAACTGAGTTTGCACATTTGTATTTGTGATAGCCTGATTCGACACGTGGATTGCATTTTTGCTTGACTTTCAAAACTGTTCGGAGTACCTATGCAATCCTTGAGTACGTCACGGCGTGGGGTCCGTGCGTGTAGCGCTGGAACCGAACGGTAGCAAGAACTGACACGACCTAATCCATGAGCACCATGACAATTCCTCTCTCCTCGTTCCGAACCAGGGCGACTTCCCTGCTGCGCGACTATGCCGAACTAACCAAACTGCGGGTCACGACTTTGATCGTGATGACGGCCTGGTGCGGCTACTTTTTCGGCGCACACAAGGCAGGTTTCTCGTGGATTAGCTTTGGGTTATTGCACTCTCTATTTGGAATCGGCCTGGTCTCAAGCGGCACGGCGGCTCTTAACGAGGTAATGGAGTACGACATTGATGCGGATATGCGGCGCACGGCAAATCGTCCGCTCCCTGCCGGCAGAATGAGCCTGCTGCACGCGACTTTGGTCGGCGTGATTGCGGCGGTAGGAGGTTCGATCTACCTCGCTATCTTCACCAATCCGCTGACCGGCCTGCTGACGTTTCTGACGTCCGTTGTATATCTGGCGGCTTACACTCCCCTCAAGAAAATTTCACCCATCTGCACGTTTGTGGGAGCGTTCCCAGGCGCCATGCCGGGAGTTCTGGGATGGACCGCGGCGCGCGGGCACCTGGAATGGGGTACGCTGGTGTTGTTTGCCATCCTCTTCGTGTGGCAATTCCCGCACTTTTTTTCCATAGCATGGTTGTATCGCGAGGATTACGCAAAGGGCGGAGTAAAGATGCTTCCGGTCGTGGAGGAGGATGGCCGCTCCACGGCGCATCGCATCCTCGTGTACTCGGTGGCTCTGATTCCGATTAGCGTCCTGCCAACCTTGATGGGAATGGCTGGCAAGATTTATTTTGTCGGCGCGGTCGTTCTCGGATTCGCTCTGCTCTATTTCGGAGTGCGTCTGGCGTTTCTGAATTTGCCTCTAGCCACTGCGCAATCAAAGATGCGTGCCCGCCATGTACTCCAAGCTACGGTCATCTATCTCCCACTGCTTTTTGCTCTGATGATGAGCAATTCCGCGACTCACTAGCGCATTAGAATTGACACGGCCCAGGACATCAGTTCTGGGCTTTTGCTTTTGCGGCGAGATCCGCCGGCGGGCCGATATTCTCCGGTAGAGGCCCCGTTAGCGAGTCAAGAAATGCGAGGATATCGTCGCGCTCGTCGAAGCTGAGAAAGTCCAGAGCGCGAATTTCCTTATCCAGATGCGGATTCAGATTTCCTCCGCCAATATAGTGACCGAGCGCATCCTTCAGAGTGGGAAAGCTGCCATCATGCATAAACGGAGCACGCTGCGAAATATTACGCAACGTAGGAGTCTTGAATGCGCCCCAATCGGCTTCGTTTTTCGTTTGATCAAACCGGCCGAGGTCTGTCATCTTGCCATCGATGTCGGCTCCCACACCTAGATTGTGGAATTTGTTATCGGTGAACAGGGCATAGTCCTTCCCAATGGTATGGCAGACCTCGCAATTCCCTTTCTTCGGATCGGTGAAGAGTTTCAGCCCGCGCTGCGCCGCAGCCGAAAGTGCTTTCTTGTCGTGCCCATAGTAGAAACGATCGAACGGGGAATTCCCGCTCAGGACAGTCCGCTCAAAGGATGCAATCGACTTGGCAACCAGATCGATTGTGATCGTGTCGGTTCCCCACGCACCTTTAAAAAGTGCGACATATTTGGGATCGCTTTGTAGACGTTTCACGACGTCCGCATGAGTGGTTGCCATCTCGACCGGATTCGCGATTGGGCCTTTCGCCTGCTCTTCCAGACTCGGAGCACGGCCATCCCAGAACTGCAAAGGGTTGTATGCCGAATTGATGACCGTCGGTGAGTGCCGGACTCCCTTCTTTCCCCCGACCCCGAGCGAAGCAGGATGAACATCAGTGAAACCCGATTGGGGGGAGTGGCACGATGCACATGAAATCGAATTATCGGCGGACAGCGTTGGATCGTAGTAAAGGCGCCGGCCCAAGGCTACCGTTTCAAGCGTCGGCGGATTGTCGGCTGGAATGACGAGTGGCGGCAACCCGAGGGGTACGGGAATCTGCAATACTTTTCCGATCGGCATGACAGCTTGATCGGGCGGACGGCTCAGAGCGTCCGTGGGGCGATATAAGGCTCCGAATGCTACCAGCAGCATAAAGAATACAGAAATTATGAATACGCGGATGCGTCCTTGGCGTCGCATGAGGCTCCTCCATCGACTTCATCGCAAGTCTATTGATAGATGGAGTTGAAAACCGTGAGTGGAATCACGCTGCTTGGTGGCAGATTCGTCGTCGAATCCAGGTACGGATCAGGCCTTGGCGGCTGAGAGAATTCCTTTGGTCGCCGGGTAGATGGCCCGGTAAGCGCGGTACTGGAAATTCATGGTCTGAGCGACGTCGGAGCGTGACGCCACTCTCGTGCTCACGCGGACGACCGAGTCGCACGCGGAATCGACAGAAGTCCAAACACCCGCGCCTACGCCTGCGAGAATCGCGGCACCATACGCCGCCCCTTCTTCGGCTTCGACGATCTCGACGGGGTGGCCATAAACGTCGGCCTGAATCTGTCGCCAGAGATCGGAGCGCGCTCCGCCCCCACCAAGACGGATGTTGCGAACGGGAATCTTCATCTCATCGAAGATGGTGAAGCTGTCGCGTAGGCTGAAAGCGACGCCCTCGAGGACAGCGCGAACGATGTGCGCGCGTGTGTGCGAAGCAGTCAATCCGACCAACGCTGCCCGGGCTTCTCCATCGAGATGCGGGGTGCGCTCACCCATGAGATACGGCGTCCACAGTAGTCCATCGCTGCCGGGGCGGACAGAGGCGGCCTCGGCTGTCATTTGGTCATAGTCCAATTTGTTCAAGCCGCAGGAGAGGATATCGCGCAGCCACCGCAAGGAGAGTCCGGCTGACTGAGTGACCCCCATTACATGCCAGCGGCCGGGAATCGCGTGACAGAATGTATGCAATCTTCCTTTCGGATCAAGCGCGGGCCGATCCGTCGCGGCAAAAACAACACCGGAGGTTCCAATCGTGGCGCTGACCGCGCCGGGCGCGACAATGCCCATTCCCGTGGCACCGGCGGCTTGATCTCCCGCACCCGCGACTACCGGAGTACCGGGTTGCAGCCCGGTGGCTGCCGCGCCGTCATCCGAGACCTTGCCACACACATCGGGAGATTCGTAGAGTTTGGGCAGTAGGCGATCGTCGATCTCGGCCGCTTGAAGCATCTCGCTGGACCATCTGCGGTTTGCCACATCGAGCAGAAGCGTACCGGACGCGTCGGCCACATCGATGGCTCGGTCTCCGGTCATGCGAAATCGCACATAATCCTTGGGCAACATGACCGAACGAACCCGCTTCCAATTCTCCGGTTCGTGCTGTTGTACCCACAGGAATTTTGTAGCCGTGAAATTCGGCAACGCGGGGTTGCATGTGAGTTGAATCAGTCGCTCCGCGCCCAGCTTCTGGTTGAGAAAGTCGCATTGTGGTTCGGTCCGGACATCGCACCAAATCAGCGCGGGACGAACCACCTGATCTTTCTCGTCGAGCATGACGGCACCGTGCATCTGTCCTGAAAAACCAACACAAGCGATATCGCTGCCCGTCAGATTGGCGCCGATCAGGGCCTTTCCGATGGCGACGCCAGAGGCACGCCACCAGTCATAGGGGGCCTGTTCTGCCCAGCCGATCTGTGGTGATGCAAACGGCGCATGTTCTTCTGTTGCAGAGCCAATAACTCGACCCTGCTCATTGATGATCAAAGCGCGCGTACCACCGGTACCAACGTCGACGCCAAGAAGATTTGTCGATTTCTTCATTTATGGAGTCACTTCCACGGATGTCCCGGAATACTGAACGATCTTGTCTGGAGCGCTGGTTGCATCGATTCCGCTGCCGTGATTCTCACGAACAAACACGATATGGAACGTGCGCTTATCCAGCATTCCGGGGAAGTTGCCTTTGCGCTCACCAATCGTCAACGTACTCCGACGGTCGTCCCAGTGAATGGGGATTGTGGCAAAGGCACCCTTCTCGTAATCGTAGTTGTCGTTCTCGTCTTCGTAGAAATTGAAATCGCCATCTGCCCCGCGATAGACCCGAAGTTCAATCGGATCGGCCGCCTTCTCAGTGGACCATTCCATCTCAGGTCCCAGAGGAAGAATCGAACCCGCGCGGATCTCCAGAGGAATGCGATCGAGGGGGGCGCTCGCCTCGATCTCGGTGCCGCCTTGCTGCGAGGCTCCGGTCCAGAAGTCGTACCAGCGTGAATCTGGCAAATACAATCGGCGGGTTGTCGCGGCGGGTTCGGTGACAGGGCTTACCAAAATTGCAGGTCCAAACAGGAACTGATCGCCAACATTCGCGGCACGTTCGTCGCCGCGGAAGTCCATGACGAGCGGGCGCATTGGCGTATAGGCCTCGCGCGTAGTCTTCCATGCGAGCGAGTAGATATAAGGAAGCAACCGGTATCGCAGCCGATCGTAGTTCACCAAAATCTTCTGAGCGTCGGGGCCATACGACCACAGTTCGTTCTGATCGGGATTGCGCGTACCATGCACGCGAAAAATCGGACTGAATGTGCCAAACTGAAACCAGCGGATGAATAATTCCCGATAGGCTGGATCCTCATTGTTTCCAAGAACGAAGCCACCGATATCCGTCGTCCAGTAAGGAATGCCCGACAACGCAAAATTCAGGCCCGCTGGAATCTGCCTGCGGAAGGTAAGGAAGTCGGAGACGATATCGCCGGACCAGGCTGTGACGGAATTTTTCTGGATTCCGGAAAATGCGGATCGCGACAGAATGAACACTCGCTTCCGGTCACTGGCGCTGCGCTGACCTTCGTAAACCCCGGCGGTATCGAGCATGGGATACAGGTTCACGTAACGGTTACCGCTGCCGATGGCCAGTTTGTGATTCAGCAGAATATTTTCTTCCTGGCCTTCGGTCTCCGGTTCTGTGGTGTCCATCCACCAGGCATCGAGGCCAATCTTGAAAAGAGATCGATCAATCTGGTCCCAGTAAAACTTGCGAGCCTCGGCGTTTGTGGCGTCGTACACAGCCATGGCGTCGGTGTGATACGGAGGCTTGGCAAACTTGAACTTGTCGACAACCCACCCTCGGCGTTCCATGTAGTCATAGTTCGATGAGCCGGGCTCGAAGAAAGGCCAGATGGAGATCATCAAGTGGAAGTTTTGACGATGGAGTTCGTCGACCATTCCTTTCGGGTCGGGATAGTTCTTGTTGAAGACGAATTCCCCTTTGCGATTCCACCAGAACCAATCCTGCACGATGTTGTCGACGGGAATGTGGAGATCGCGATACTTCTTCGCGACTCCTAGAATTTCATCCTGCGATTTGTAGCGGTTCTTGCACTGCCAAAAACCGTACGCCCAACGGCCAAACATGGGCGCTTGACCAGTGAGTTCTCGGTAGTCGGCGACGACCTTGTCGAGTTCGGGGCCATAGAAGAAGTAGTAGTCGATAACGTCCGCGACTTCGGAACTGACATAGAGATAGTTGGCAAAGCGGTTGTTGAAACGGCTGCGCGAATCGTTATTCCAGTAAAGGCCGTATCCCTTGCTCGACACCAGGAACGGTACGGAAATGTTGCTGTTGTCTTGCGAGATATCGACCGATTCCCCGCGGTAGTTCCAGACGCCCGCCTGATGCTGTCCGAGCCCATAAAGGCCTTCATGGGAGCCGTAAATATTGAAAAAGGTCTCGGCGCGATGTGTCTTCTCGCCGTTGACTTCTACAGGAGTCAGTTTGTGGGAGGCTTCCTGAAGGAGTTGCGTGCCATCTGCAGTTCGGTAGGTAATCGCCCCGTCTACTTTTGAAACGACAACTTTGAGCGTTGCGGTGCTGATGACGACATCATCGCCAGCGGATTGCAACGTCCATTTGGCTCCGGGCCAGTCTTTTTTCACAACCACATAGTCGGGCGGAATATTGAACAATCCGTCGGGCGAATACACGACTCGAATGATCGAGTCCGAACAAATCTGGATTCGAAATGCCCCCGATTGTTGTGAGAAGAGAACGCTGTCGGACTTCTGCTCAACGCGCAGAACGGGATTCCTCGGCGTCCATTGAGCAAAGGCTGTCGCCGCCATCAGGAAAAACAGAAGGCAAAACTGGACCGCGACACGTGGGCTTCGGACCAGTAAATAGACCCTCTGAGAGGTTGGGGAGGCAGGCTTTTGACTGTAGTTAGGCACGCAGCGTAAACGTTAACGGTAAACCGCTCGAATTGCAACTCAGCTCATCCCCCGAGAGTTCGAACCGCTGCGGATCGCCTGTGGAGTGAGGACTGACAATCGTGCGAACCATTCTCTCTTGAAACCGCCACCAACCGACCATGGGCTGTCCGCTGCAATGGGAAACTTGTATGGGAGACCAGCTTGCCTGCGGCACTAGGTTCGTCACAGTTACGTTGAACGACCGGGTGTCGAGGCGCAGCCCCTCATGCAACGCTTTCATCGCGCTCTCTTTGGCGCTCCAGATCAGATTGACGATCAGATCTCGCTGTTCGCCGGGAACAATCGCGATGCGTTCTTGTTCTGAAGCGGTGAAGTAATCGCTCACGAAGGCCGCGCTGCGAGGCTCAACAGTTTCGATGTCGCATCCTATTTCCACTGTCGCCAAGACGCACAAGCTCACTCCGTCGGAATGACTGATCGAAATCTCCAGCGGGGAGCGCGCTCCATCGACAAATAGTTGTGGAGCTCCAGAACTAGCAGGTCTTACCTCGAAGCGGGCGAGTGTTTCCAAGTCGGGGGTGCGGCAGAGCTGCGATGCAGACGCCCGCTTGGTCGTCCAGCGCCCCAGTAGCCAGTCAGCACGACGCTTGGGGACACGTATCTTCGCCACAACGGAACGTTCCGCAGCACTCAGCCACTCATCGCCAGAGGGCACGTCGCGCTGGGTCTGTTCCAGCCAGTAGGCGCCGGGGAGTAAATTTTCCATGGAAACTTGCACGGCCCGACCCTCTAGGCAGCCACCGGACTATGGGCGAATATCTCCTGCAGGCAGCGTAGGCGCTCGGGGTCTATGCTGTCGTTGATAGTGATCGTTTTGTATCCGATGACGCGAAGGTACAGATGTCCCTGTGCGTCCACCACCTCCGCATCGAAGCTGCAACCAGTCGCATCGGGTGTGACCACAGCATAAAGCCGGCTCGCGGCCTCACTCTGCGGCCGCGCGATCTGAACCTCCCGAATCGAGTGCGGGAGCCCCATGCGTCCCTGGCTTCCCATCTCCCAGAGACCCGCCGTCTGGAAACAAAGCTCGATCAAGCGCGGATCCACCACGGTGCCGAGCTCTTCCGGAGAATGATTTGGCGGCAAATTCTGGGCGAAGAGTCCGATCACCTGCTTGCCGTTTGACCACGCCTTCTCGATGACTTGATACGCCGGCCCGTGGAAGTAGAGCCTATAAATGTCCGACGCGTCCACTGCGGCAAAGACTTGTCCCAAGTCAGGATGGACGTTCGCCGTCTCCCTCTCGCGTTTGCCAAGCCGCACCTGACCAGCGAAATGAATGGTTACTTGTGGTTCAGGTTGATTTGGAAGGACACGCTCGCCAATCAGCCGACAGTCGGCAAGGACTTCCTCATGATCCGAGTGAATCTGTGTTTCGATTTTGAGCGCGCGCGCTTCGTTTCGATAGAACTTGAATGGCGCCATGAAATGGATGTCCTGGATCGACTGCACGTGCCACCCTGGCAGGAGGGAAACCGCGGCCTCTCCGAATGCTTCAATTCCCATTACTCCCGGAAGAACGGGAGTACCGCCGATCTGATGATCATGCAGAAATGGCTGCGCTGTAGGATCGAGCGTCGCCTCGATCGTGCAGCCATCATGAACGCTGACCGACGAAATTCGGCTCGCGACGGGACCGGGCGGTAGTTGCGTTTCGAGTTTTGGATTGAGACCACCGTCCTCGTCCCACTCTTTGAGCAGAATTCCGAGGCGTTGAGCGATCACAACCTCGCCGCGGGTACCTCCCGCCGTCAGTTCGCGACGGATCATCGGGATGCCCGCCTCCGTAGGCAGCATATCAATACCCGCCAGTTCCATCATCTTTGGGATAGAACCACGGCTCGCCATTCCGATGCCTCCCCAAGCGGTCCAGTCAATCGCGATACCGCGGGTCTCGGGACGAGTCGTACGGAAACTTGAAGTGATCTTGCAAAGCAGATCGTTGGCAGAACTGTAGTCTGTCTGACCGAGGTTGCCGAACCGGCCAGCGATCGAACTGAAAGCGATGGTTGCGCCCAGAGACATGTCGCCGATGGCATGAAGCAGGTTGAAGAAGCCGTCAGACTTCACGTCAAAGACCAGGTCGAATTCCCCGGGTTCCTTGTCCGCAAGCATGTGGCTGCGATCAAAACCGGCGGCGTGTAACAAGACATCAATTCGGCCACTGTTCCGTCGCACCTCCTCGATTACCTGGGCCACCGCATCCCTGTCGGTCAGATTCACGCTGAAGTAATGCGCGGTTCCACCTGCGTTGTGGATTGCGTCGATCGCCGCTTGGGCGGCGCAGGCGCGCTCCAGTTTCGCCAGCTCTTTTTCGACCAGCGCCGGTGTCGCACGCTCACCGCGTTGCTGGATGCGTGCGAACAGATCGTGCTTGAGATCTTCTTTGTCGGTGAAGAATCGCTTTAGATCAGGATTGTTGGCTTCGGGCTTCGGAACTATGTCGAGCAGATAGAATATGCCTCCCGAAGCAGCAGCTAAATCCGTGGTGATCGCTGAGACAATGCTGCCGGCAGCGCCTGTGACGACGAAGGTAGTGTTCTCGTCCAGGGCAAATCCCGGCATCCCGTCGACGGCAGGCCGCTCTTGTAGCCCCACCGACCAGCGAAGTTCCCCTGTGTAACCAATTTCGATTGCTCCGGGATCGCAAAGCGTCTCGTCAATCATTAGCGACGCGATTTCAGACGTGTCGCGACCGCGCTCAAAGTCGACAGCCTTGACGAAGGCGTCTGGACGCTCGCGCTTGTAGGCTTTCGCGAACCCCGTGACCGCACCACCAAGTGGCGCCGAAGCCCCGGCGTCGGTATAGCCGTGTTGGCCTCCGAGCCTGGTGGCGCACACTAAGAATTTACCAGTCGTCGCAATGTCGTCGTAGAGGCAGCGCATGGTTGCGTATAGCAATTTCACGCGGATGCGCACCGCTTCGTGCCACTCCGTCAAGTTCAGATCTTTCAGAATTGCTTCTTCATCAAGCGCGGGCAGCCAAAACACGCCATCGATCGGACCGGCCGTCTTACACTCTTGTATAAACGTCGTCAGTGATTCGGCCTTTGCCTCGGCATCGACGCAGAGGACCTCGACTCCGAGATCCTTGAGCCTCTGAGTGAGGGCCTGGGCGACCCCGCCCTGATCCGGCATTACCACGACTCGCTTGCCAGCTTCGAGTTTCACTCCAGTCGGCTTGAATAGCGGCAACGGAGGCCTTAACAGCGCCACGGGTACCCGGCGCGGGACGTTGTTCGCTGCGTCCAGGCTGGCCAGAGGTGGCGCCGCCTTTTGCGCGGGTTCAGGTTTCGAAACAGACGCATCTTGTTGTGTGGGTGAAACAGGGATTGACTCTGTAACGACTGTGGAATGACCGATCGCGGCCCGTTCCTGCGCGAACTGAATCACATGCGCCAGCGTCGGAAAGTCGCGCAGTTTTAGACTTTCGTCACGCGGAATGTTATACGCCGCCCGTACTGCGGCGAACATCTCGGCTTGCTTCACCGTGTCCACACCAAGATCGGCTTCGAGGTCCAGATCGAGATCCAACATGTCCTCGGGATAGCCCGTCTTTTCGGCAACGATCTTCAGGACCGTTTTCTTAATGGGATCCATCCCAGTCAAATCTTGAACGCTCGAGGGTTCGACTGCGGCGACTGGGTTGGGCGTTGTCTCATCCTGAATGGGGGCGACGGCAATGGCTGGAGTCGCAAGATCTGGCCTCTTTTCGTATACAAATCGAATCACGTGCGCGAGGGTTGGGTAGTCGCGCAGTTTGCGATTGTCGTCACGGGCAATGCTGTATATTTCGCGAATCGCCGCAAACAATTCGGCTTGCTTGACGGTATCAACACCTAGATCCGCTTCGAGATCCAAATCCAGATCGAGCATCTCACGCGGATAGCCCGTCTTCTCGACAACTAGCGCGAGGATTCGTTCCTTGACAGGATCCACGCTTATCGTAGGAGCGACAGATGTAGCTTTCGGAGTTTCTCCAATCGTCGGCACAACTTCTTTCGGCGAAGCGACCGATGTCTCAGCCGCGGACGCTTTCAGGTCGGGCCGTCGATCATGCACAAAACGAACGACATGCGCCAGCGTTGGGAATTCGCGCAGCTTGATCTTGTCATCGCGAGCAATGCCATAGGATTCGCGGATTGTCGCGAACACTTCGGCCTGCTTCACGGTATCAACACCCAAATCCGCTTCCAGATCGAGGTCGAGGTCGAGCATGTCGATGGGATAGCCCGTTTTCTCGGACACGAGCGTCAACACTCGTTCTTTCACAGGATCTGTAGCGGGCGGACGCATAGCTGCAACTACCCTCTCAGTTGAAGACACACTCTCGATAGGCTTGGCCGTCTTTTCGGGGACTCCGAAGGTCGCGGCGCGCACGATGTCTGCGGCTGAGGCGTCAATCGCCCTCGCGGCCGAAGCCGCCTGTGTTTTCTGATCAACTCTCTCGACCTTTCCTGCTCCCTGATCGCGAACGCGCAGCGTGTGGCGCACGACCTCAAGGTCCGTCGAGGGATATCCGCTCGCGCGGGTAAGCCAGTTCTGCCACGACGATTCGTCGACGATGCGATATCCGTAGCCGAGGGCATTCGGGCGGCGGCGCACGCCGTCTTTCGACTTCACCCAACGCAACAGAGTCAGGCTGATCTGGGAACCAAATCCGGCGCCGAGCCGAATAGCGTATTCGACTGGGTAGGATCCACCCTTCGACAGGTTCAGCGTACCCAGTTCCGGATCCACTTCTTTGAAATTCGCAACGGGCGGCACTAATCCAGTTTCAAGAGACTTCACCGCGACCACATCCTCAATTCCTGTGGCCATCGCATGCCCCGTGAAGCCCTTGGTATTGGCAATCACGATCTGATCTGCGGCAGCACCGAAGACCCGACGCAATGCATAGATCTCCGCTGACGCACTCCCACCCCGGGCCGGCGTATAGGTTTCATGCGAGACAAAGACGGTGTGAGGCGCGATCTGTTCACGAGTAATTCCATGTCTTGACTCGGCCTGCGAAATCAAATCCTCCATCATCTGACCGATGTGTTGCACGTCCAGGCGAGTGCCGTGAAATGCACTGTTGGCGGTAATGGTGCTCAACACCTCGCAAATGGGCTGCAGACCTCGCTCTCGGGCAGCGTCTGCACTTTCTACAACGACAGCCGCTGCGCCCATTCCGACGATCAGGCCGTGGCGGCGGCGATCAAATGGCGTTGCCGCTTCTTCGACAACTTCGTCGGTCGCCGCAGCCCCACTGGCCAGGAATCCAGCGCCGAACCACTCCATCATGCTGTCGGAGGTCACGTCGTCCGCGGAAATCACGATCACGCGGCGGCACCGGCCCGCGTTAATCCAGTCCTGCGACAGGGCGAAAGCCTGCGTAGTGCTCGCGCACGCAGAATTAATCTGTGTGTTGGGACCCCTAGCCCCGATGTATTCGGCAAATTGCGAATGCCCCATGGCCAGAACCCTGAACAAGAAGCGCCGGTCGAATACATACGGCTCTTTCTCGATGACATCTCGCAGGTCTTCAATTTGACGCTCGAGTTCCTGTTCAATGGCAGAGTCGCCGTTCGATCTCGAAGTGCGGGCCAGCAGATTCTCGAGGACGCCCAACTGTTCGCGCCGGGCGTGATCGGTGTAGTAACGTCGCATCTCATCGGCATAAGAGTGGTATCCCGGAAAGGCGGACGCAAAAATGACGCCGGTGTCGTCGCGCAGAGACTCGGGGAGTCTCCAGCGGTCCGGCAATTGCGTCCCTTTGCTGGTGGTCTTGTAATGCATGACCAGCGGGATTCCGGCATCGCGTAAAGCATCGATGCCGACTCCGATGGCGAGTTGGGTCGTGCGATCAAGTGCGGCACATCGATCCGCGGAAACCCCAAATTCCTCTTCCAGGTTGAACGCTCCCTCACGTCCTGCCAGCTTGATAACATCCGCCATGTGGCTGATGGTTTCAAAGGTCGGCCCGCCGTTATCGCTTTTGACGAGTCTCGTGATGTGCTTATCGAGCATCGCTTTGCGTAGACGGGTCGGAATGAGATCGATGAACTGCTCGCCGTGCAGAATGCGAGCGACATTCGACTCGTCGAAGACGTGTTCCGTACCGGGCAGGCCGAGCGCAGCGCCCGTAATCACGATCTTCTGTTGGGTGACGGAATTCTCGTGGCCGCGATACATCTTCCATCCTTGCTCAAGGACTTTCGCAAAGTACTGGCCTAATTCTGAGAAGTGGCCGCCGTTGTGTAATGAGGTAGCTATTTCTGGCGGTGTCGGCTGGGAACGATGCTCACAGTTTGGAGCCGCATTTTGTCCAATTGGAGCGCGCGTGTCGACTTCAATCGTCGGGCTCGCAACAATTCCTCGGCCGATTCCTGCGGAATAGAGCCCGCAGAGTGCCTGATTGAACGACGCGACATCGCCAAACTTCGGATGATTGGTGAAGAGCGATAAAACTTCTTCGTGCTCGCCGAGCACATCCTCAGCAAATCCTTGTAGAGCCTTTTTGGGTCCGAGCTCGATAAAAGTTCGCGCACCCGCGTCGTAAAGAGTCTGCAGCCCTCTGACAAACTGCACCGGAGATGCGACCTGCCGGGCGAGAATATCGAGCATTTGCGGTACGACATCTGCTCCCGTGGGATAGAAGTCCCCGCTCACGTTGGCAACAATCGGTACCTGCGGAGACCGCAAGTGCAGACCTTCGAGCGTGCGGCGTAGCGGTTCGCTTGCCGGCGCGACAATCGAGGTGTGGAACGCGTGACTGACAGGCAATTCCGCGACTTCGTACCCCCCCTTGCGGAAGACTTCGATAGCGTTGCTGATCGCCTGAGTTGCTCCGCCAATCACCGCTTGGGAAGTACTATTGATGTTGGCGATGACCGTATAGCCATCCAAGCCCTTCAAGATGCGCTCGATCTCATGCAATGGCGCAAACACCGCCGCCATCTTGCCGTTGTCAGCCGGTGAAAACCGCGTCATTTCGCGGCCGCGAGCACTCACGGCGATCAACGCGTCTTCAAATGGAATCGCTCCTGAGGCCACCAAAGCGCCGTATTCGCCGAGGCTGTGGCCCATCGTCATATCGGGTTCGATTCCGTAAGCCGCCAGAAGCCGAGTTAGCGCAAGGTCGACCGCCAGCACAGCAGGTTGCGTAATTGCGGTCTGCCTTAAATCGTCGTCAGCTTTGGCTACGGCTTTTGCGTCTTTGGGATCAACAAACATAAATGCAGTGAGCGGCTTTCCAAGGATCGGAGTCATCACCCGATCCGCTTCGTCGAATGTCTTGCGGACGATCGGCTCACTCTCGTAAAGCGGACGAAGCATGTTGACGTATTGCGAACCCTGCCCGGTATAGAGGAACGCAACCTTCGTTCTTGGCCCGCGGCCGCGAAAGATACCTTGCGCTCGCAAAGCCTTCGACAATCCAGGCTGGTTTGTGGCCAGGCTCTTGAGCGCCTTCGCCGACTTCGCCGCAAGATCCGCAGCATCGGCATAGTCGATGGCCACGCGCTCCGGCGCCCGCAGATCCGCTTCCGCTGGCGCAGCTTGAACGGGCAGCTGTCCGGCTTGCGCATCCGTCATCACTCTCGTTAGACGCTCTGCCAATGCTGCTTCGGTCTTAGCACCCACCAGCAAGGCGCCGCGTAGCGGAGCTTTGTATTCGAGTGCCGACGCGGTCGGAGGAACCGCTGCCGTTTGTTTTGCGTACATGATTTCCCCTTGAGGTTGATCCTTTGGCAGGTTCACCGCGATCGAGTGTTTGCCGTTGCCAGTGAGTTTGTGAGGAATATGCTCTTCGAGAACGAGATGGAAATTGGTCCCGCCAAAGCCGAACGCACTGACCCCGGCTCGACGCGGAGTGTCCGCGGGAACATCCCACGGTTTCAGTTCGGTGTTGACGTAGAGCGGAGTATGCGCAAAGTCGATGTCAGAGCTGGGATGCTCGCAATGCACACTCGGCGGCAACACTCTATCTCGGATGGCGAGAGCGGTCTTCAACAGGCCGGCCGCCCCAGCTGCGCCCTTTAGGTGTCCGATATTGGATTTCACCGACCCGAGCGCGACCGAATGCGGCGGCAGATGTTCGCCGCCCAACACCTCGGCGAGGCTAGTCGCTTCCACCACGTCTCCTACACGAGTCGACGTTCCGTGTCCTTCAATCAGCGTCGCGGTTCCGGCAGGGATACCTGCGTGTTCCCAGGCCCGCTGAATGCAGAGCTTCTGACCTATGGGATTCGGCGCGGTAATTCCTTTTCCCTTCCCGTCGCTGGATGCTCCAATCCCACGCAGCACGGCATAGACTTTATCGCCATCCCGCTCAGCGTCGGCCAAACGCTTCATTACGAAGATGGCACTGCCCTCACCCATCACGAAACCATCGGCACCTTCCGCGTAGGGACGCGTGCCCGTCGCTGAAAGAGCCCCGATCTTGCAGAACTTCACGAAGGTTGCAGCGCCCATGTTGCGATCAATGCCGCCGGTGACCACCGCATCAAAATCCTGCTGGATCAAACCCTCGGTGGCCGCGCTGATGGCCGCCATCGCCGAAGCACAAGCGGCGTCGCACACAAAGTTCGGCCCGTGGAAGTTGTAGATATTGGCGATTCGCCCCGCGATGCAGTTAGCGAGCTCACCGGGCATGGAGTCTTCCGTAATCTCAGGCAAACGCTTGCCGACGCGCTGTTCCAGTTCTCGCGTGATTTCGCGCCGATCCGATTCCGGCAGAGCGGCAAACTTGGCCACACCCTCCAACTCGTGCGCATATTCCGGGAAGTTCACGCGCAATGCCGTCTGGTAATGTTTCTCCCCAGCCATTGCATTGCCCAGGATCACGGCGACGCGGTCCGCATCCAAGGAGCGCTTTGGATATCCGTAGTCTTCGAGCGCCTCCCGCGTAGCGGCAATCGCCCACTTCTGGGCCTGATCCATCGCGTCCGTTACGCGCGGAGGAATGGCGAGGTGCCACTTGATCGGTTCCCACGAATACTCACGAACCCATCCACCAATCTTGGAATAGGTTCTATCCGGAGCGGTCGGGTCGGGATCGTAATAGAACGCGGGATCCCAGCGTTCCGGGTCCACGTCGCTAATGCTGTAGCGTCCACTTTTGATGTTGTTCCAAAATGCGGGAACGTTCGGCGCATCCGGCAGGATGGCCCCTACTCCGACAATCGCGATGGCACGATTGGCTGTGTCTTCCATGATGACGCTCCTCCGCAGCGACTGGCCGCGTTTCGGGATAGTCGGGCGTCTTAGTGCCTTAGGCGGCCACTACAGGTTTGGCCGCGCGAGCGTAGAGGACGTCGGCTATGTGATCCATGTCAGAGATCAGTCCCGCCTGTGCGACGTGCACGGCGGTTAATTGCAAACTTGTTTCAAACGAAACCGTTTCTCCGGCGCCGACACCACCCGCGCCGATCATCCAGCGCAATCCTTCTTCTGCGACTTTTAACGCCGCTTCACGTGCAAAGACGCGGCTCAGTGCAGCAACACCGTCGGCGTCAAATCTGCCGCTCGCCTTCTCATGCAGCTTTCCCTCCGCGCTGCGGGCAGCTCTCCGCGCAAGGCAGCCAGAGCACTCGGCATAGGCGATCCATTCGCCGAGACGCAGCAGGATGTGCTGGTAACGAGTCAACCGTCCCAGCCGTGCCCTTTCCATGATTTCGGCGAGCGCGTGGAGCGCGAACGCGGCGACGTCTGCTCCGACTGTCGGATGTTTCGCGTGCAATTCCTCAAGTTCGCGAGCCCGGTCGTGGTAGTGCTGGCCGCGGGTCTTCAAATGCGATTGCCAGCGGTCGCGGCTAATGGTCATCTCCATGATTTCGGAAGTGCCTTCGTAAATCGTCGTAATCCGCACGTCGCGGCTTATCTTCTCTACGAGATACTCGTGCGTATAACCGTATCCCCCCAACGCCTGGATGCTGGCCTCGGCCGCCTGATTTCCAGCCTCGGTAGCCATGTATTTTGCGATCGCGCCTTCGGTATTGAGACTGCCTTCACCCGCGTCGATCCGCTCGGCCGTCTCTTCGATATAAGCCCGAGCTGCTTCCAGCTTCGCGACGTGGGGGACGATCAGTTTGTGGGTATAGCCCTGTTTCTCTGAGAGTGGCGCGCCGGCTTGAATTCGCTTTGTGGAATAAGGGATCGCCCGGTCCAGCGCTGCCCATCCTGCTCCCAGACCGAACGCCGCCACCATCAGGCGCGTATAACCGAAGACCGCCTGCGCTTGAAGCAGTCCTTGACCCGGGAGCCCGCCGACTAGCCTGTCGGCATCAACGTACACATCGTTGAATGCCAAAGCCGCTGTGTTGCTTAAGCGAATGCCGTGCTTGTCCTCTGGTTTGTCTTGGGTGAAACCCTTCGTATCCTTCTCGACGATGAACCAACTTGGTCCCTGGGGCGTGTTCGCCAGCACGGTGTACGCGCCGGCAATGCCGCCGTTGCTGATCCACTGTTTGTTGCCATTGATCTTGTAGCCGACGACTTTGCCGTCGGTTTCAACTGGATCGGCGGTGGTGCGTAGCGCTCCCAGATCGCTGCCAGCCTCTGGCTCGGTAGCACCGTAGGCAAACAGAAGCCCCTCTTCTGCGATACGGCTCAACCAGAGCTTCTTTTGTTCCGGCGTGGCGCCGACGGTAATCGGATCGCTCCCAAGAAAAGTGGCCAGAACGGACGTGGCAATCCCCAGATCGATCCGCGCCATTTCTTCGCAGATGCGGTAGACATCGAAGGTGCCTCCTCCCATGCCGCCGAATTCTTCCGGGATGAAGAGCAGTTGAATCCCCAGTTTGTCGGGGTCGCACATGTCGCGGACGATCTCGATCGGACACTCATCGCGCTCATCCAAATCGATCAGCGTCTCGTCGGGCAGACGCTTCTTGGCGAACTCCTTCAAAGATTTCAAACTCAGTTTCAGCGTCTTGCTGGCAAGCATAGAAAGAGCCTCACTTGGCGGACACGCCGCGCAATTCCTGAACTTTCTTGGTTAGTTCCGGAAGAAACTCAAGCACATCGTCGACGATGCCGACATCTGCAACCTGAAAAATCGGTGCCTTGGGATTCTTGTTGATCGCAATCAGGAACGGATTGCCTTTGATTCCCGCCAGATGCTGGAATGCACCGCTGATGCCGCAAGCCAGATACACCTTCGGCTTGACGGTCTTTCCGGAGGAACCAACCTGACGAGATTTCTCCAGCCACCTCGCATCGACGACCGGGCGCGAGCAACTGACGGCAGCGCCCAGGGCCTCTGCCAGTTCTTCCGCGATGGCAATGTTGTCCTTTTCTTGCATGCCGCGGCCCACCGACACCAGAACACTGTGCTTCGTGATATCGACGGCGCCCGATTCGGCGACAATTGTTTCCAAGTACCTCCGGCGAACAGTCAGCGTTCCGATGTCCGCTGACTTGTCGATGATGACTCCGTCTACTGATCTCGCAGGTTCGGCCTTGAATGCTCCCGGTCGAACGTTGATTACGGCTCCGGATGAGACATCGCACCGTACGTGCGCATGGATCTGGCCGCCAAACTCCTGCCGGACGACCCTGAGCCAGTTCTGCTCGACTCCCTCGATCGCGACGATGTCGGGAACATATGCGGAGTTCAGCTTGACGGCCAGTCCCGGAGAAAGATCGATTCCGAAATGATCATGCGGGACCAGGACGATGCTCTGCGGAGGCAGAGCCCGGACGAGAGCTTGTCTCATCAACTCTGCATTCGGGTACGAAAGCGCTTCATTCCCTAGTTTCCACACTTCCGCGAAGAGAGGACGCACCGACTCACACACGGTGTCGATATCTCTTCCATGGCCCGCAACCAAAGCGGTGGGCGCGACACTGGGATCAATGGCTCGCGCCGCGGATACCAGTTCAGCCGCAGTGTCTTCCGCGACACCATTTCTGTGCGCGATGCAAACGAAGATACGAGACATTATTTGAGCCCTCCCTTCGCGGCAATAAGTTCAAGAACTTTCTCCGCATTGGCTTCCCTGCTGCCTGACAAAATCTCCGCGGACTTGCCTAGCACGGGCACGAAATAGTCCACCCTCTTCACCTTTGCGGCGCCAGCCCCGACCAAAGCTTCATCCACGTTCAACTCGCCGGTTCCAAACGTTGCGATCGGCACCGAGGCCACCTGCCGAATTCCTCGCATGCCGACATAGCGTGGCTCGTTGATTCCCGTCTGGATGGAGAGAACGCAAGGGAGATCGATCTCGCTGATTTCTCGGTTGCCGCCTTCAATCTCGCGGCCAATTCTCAGCTTGCTGCTGTCAACTTCAATCGAGTTCACCAGCGAGGCAAAGGGATAGTCGAGCATTGCGGCCAGCATCCCACCGACCTGCGCGGCGCCGTCGTCTGCCTGAACACCGGTCAGGATCAGGTCGTAGTGCCCTTTGAGCACAAACTCTTTCAGAATCGTCGCGATTCCCCTGCCATCGGATCCTTCGAACGCCTCGTCGTAGAGTAGAAAGGCTTGATTCGCTCCCATAGCCAACTGGCGCCGTAAGACCTCTTCGTCATCTTCACTTCCGACGGTGACTACAGTGACGTTGCCGCCGACGCGATCCCGAATCTGTAGCGCTTCCTCGACTGCGTAGTTGTCAGGCTCGTTAATGGAATAGACCAACTCATCGCGTTCAATGTCGTTTCCCGCAGCATTGAGTTCGATCTCGTTCTCTGAGGTGTCCGGGACTCTTTTCACACAAACCAGAATTTCCATAGTCAATCTCCTACCGCTGCAATCTCGTGTTCTGCTTCACGTACGGGGACAACCATGCACTGGTCCACCAGTTCCGCCAGATCGATGACTGACATCTGCCCTTCAAGGCCGCCGACCTTGATCGCATCTTCAATATTCGTCATGCAGAACGGACAAGCCGTGACGATTACATTGGCGCCTGCGTCCGCCGCCATCCGGACCCGGAGTACGCCCATGCGCTGTTCTTCTTTGGGTTCGTAGAACAGCATCAGGCCCCCACCGCCGCAACAGAACGAGCGGTCGCGCGACCGTTTCATCTCCACACGTTTGAGGCCTGGAATCGCATCAAGCACGGTGCGGGGATCCTCATACACCTGATTGTGCCGGCCGAGATAGCACGGGTCGTGATAGGTGTAGAACTTTCCGTCGACCTCCCGTGGGCCCAGTTGAATGCTGCCTGCCTTCAATTCTTTGGCGATGACTTGGCTGATGTGTTCTACCGGAGGAAGGTCTCTGTAGTCGTGCTTCAACGCGTTGTACGCGTGCGGATCAGAAGTCACGATTCGCTTTACACCGGCATTCTGAATGGCTTCGACGTTATGGTCCCGCAGAGCCTGAAAGAGCATCTCCTCGCCGAAGCGGCGTACCTCATGTCCACTATCAGCCTCGGTGGGGCCCAGCACTCCAAAATCCGTCCCCGTTTTGCTGAGAATTCGCGAGGTCGCGCGTGCGACTGACTGCATGCGATTGTCGTATGAGGTAACGCTATCGACGAAATAAAGGACATCCGCGTGCGTCTTTTGATCGAGCACCTTGACCGTGCAGTCCTGCTGAAACTCAGCAGTCCTGGTCCAGTCCGCCCTCTTCTTCTCCATCTTGCCGTACGGATTGCCGCGACTCTCAAGAGCTTTCAGTGGTTTTTGCAGCGACTGCGGCACGGTGCCACTGTCAATCAACCCCCGACGCAGATCGACAATCTTGTCGATGTACTCGACCAGCAGCGGGCACTCTTCCTCACAAGCGCCGCAGGTAGTGCACGACCAGATCTCGTCTTCCGAATAAATTGTTCCGACCAGCGGATTGCTGTTGTTGGCCTTGCCAAAGACCGGATAGTGCTCAAACGCGTAATCTCTCGCTTTGATCGTCAGAAACCGCGGCGCCAGCGGCCGTCCTGCCGCGTTTGCCGGACACTTGTCCGCGCAGCGGCCACAATCCGCACACGAATAGAAATCGAGGATCTGCTTCCAAGTGAAATCCTCGAATTTCTTCACACCAAAGGATTTCACCTGGTCGAGATGATCCTCGGGAACATCCCAACGCACTGGCTTGACCGTGCCGCGCTCCAACTTGGCGAAATAGACGCTGAACAAAGAGGTCTCTACATGGAACTGGATGCCGAATGGTCTGTAACACAAAAGGAAATAGAACGTGACGGCATGGACCAGGTAGGCAGTTACATTGATTACCCACAGCGCAGCAAGCGACGTGGAGCTGAAACCGACTCGCAACAACCACGGAAGAGACAAGAATGCCAACTGCATGGACTCATCTATTCGTGCACGACCAGCAGCCTCGCTGGCGGCAAAGAAGCTGTCGGCCAACATCAAGACCGCGATCAATCCCAAGAGAAAGACTGCATCGGCAGTGTGACTTTTCCCGAACCGAGCCGGCTTGAACACCACTCGCCGCACCACGGCAACCACCATGCAGAGAAAAACAACTGTGGCGGCGTAGTCGGTCACGACGTTGTACAGATGCCCTGTCTTGCCCGAGAGTCCCGGCATCACGAAATTCGGCGATACCCCGACAATCAAAAGTGTGAATGCACGAGTGGCCAGTAAGAGGAAGCCGGCAAAAATCAGAATATGCATTACTCCCGCAAACGGATATCGCGGGTGCTTCCATTGCCCGAACCAGTACTTCCCTACGTTCTTCAACCGCGCCAGCGGTTGGTCAAAACGCGGATCGGCTTGCGCACGGTACAGCGGCACGAGCCGCCTAGCCACGATGTAGGCGAAGAGGACGATTCCGATGATATGAATGGCAAGGAACAGGCTCTTTCCCGGAACGAGCCAGTCTGACAACAATGCGGGTGAATAGATACCTACCACGGCCTACTCCCCAACTTCCTGGTTACCTAAGCAACAATCGACGGAGCTTGCTCGTCGACAACGGTCTTTTGCGGTCTGGGCGCCCGTTTCTCGATTTCCGATGACGGCGCCGGTGGATTTTCTAGGGCCGACTGTGAAGTCTCGGCGGCCACTTTGATTGTTCTTCTACGCGACTTTTTGCGAACCTGTTTCTTCTTCGGCTTAGTTGGCACAATGCCGGCGGCCTCGCGCAATTCACCGAAGGTCTCTTGCAGCAGACTCTCCATGCGCTTCAAATCGGGTGCGGCATGCACATCACCGCTGAAGCCGAAGAAAACGGTTCCGTTGTAGCTCAAGATGGCGCAATTCATGGCCATCTCTCCGCCCACCGGCACATACGGATACCA
>Ga0335070_10001035_pt1 | contig 31923 bp, 38 predicted proteins | sample Lox_Sample_13_FD_206722 | JGI IMG/M metagenome (GOLD analysis project Ga0335070, IMG submission 206722) | Soil microbial communities from Loxahatchee National Wildlife Refuge, Florida, United States - Lox_Sample_1.3 | ecosystem: Environmental > Terrestrial > Soil > Wetlands | place: USA...
ACCGAACGCAATACTCGCGCCCATTCGTCCCCAAGCGAGGAGAGGTAGGCCGCCGAGTCCGGCGCCGCAGAGCTGCGCCAGCACATAGCCTAGGGCGTGCCGTGCACGCAGCTTTCCCAGCAAGCAAAAGGCGAGGCTAACCACGGGGTTTATGTGAGCGCCACTCACCTTGCCGATTGGTGAAAGTGCAATGATCCCACCTATCGCGCCAAACAAGAACCCTGTAATCACGAGACGGATCCCAGGGTTCGGGAAGAGAGCAACCACCGGGCTTCCCGCCCCGAAGTTGAGAATAACGACCGACAGGCCGACGGCTATCAATAAGGCCGTTCCGACAAACTCCGAGAAAAAATGCATCCAAGGTGCTTTCATGAGTTGATCCATTGCCGTTCGACAAGCTCGTCTTTCACCCGCTCGATAAGATCCTTCCCCCCATCGACAATCCCTTGCCCCCTCCTCCGGCAATGGAAAAAGTTCGGGATGAAAATCTCGAATGCCATCCGTCATTCCGGATTCAGGGACGGAGGGGGAGGAATGAGTGATCGCGTCTCTCGTGGCGGGAGCCGTGAAAAGATCAGGATTGGCCGAGGGCGGCGAGGACGTCTTCGGTCGAGCGGACGCGCCCGATGCGGGGGAATATCTGCGTTACACTAAAGGTGTGCCATTCCGTCGTCATGCTGCTCATCGCGTCCTCGACGAATATGAGCTCGTACCCGCGCTCGAAGGCGTCGCGGGCCGTGGACTCCACTCCCATGTTCGTAGCGATCCCTCCCAGGAGGATGGTCCGGATGCCCCGGCGGCGAAGCTGCAAGTCGAGGTCGGTCCCGTAGAACGCGCCCCATTGGCGCTTGGTGATGATGACGTCTCCTTCTCGCGGCCCGATCCCGGCTACGAACTCGGCCCAGTCCTTGGGAAGGGGAGGTGAGTCTTTGGTTCTGAGCGGGGAGTCGGCCTCGGGAAAGAGCATGTCGCGGAGGTCGGGCGAATAATCGACATGGACGAGCACCACCGTAGCGGCCAGCGTGCGGAACCGCCCGGCGATCCGGGCCGCGTTCTTGACGACCGCAGCACTGGAGTGCGGGGCGGTCGTTCTCGCTGTGATCCCTTTCTGCAGATCGATCAAAACAAGGGCCGATGTCTTGGGATCGATCTCGAACGATGTCATGGGACGAGCGCCTCCTCACCGTTGAATTTCTTGCACCAGGAGGGATTGCGTTCCCTCACCTTGACGCTTGGCCGAGCTCCATGCCCAATCAGTTGCTCTCCAGGAGGGAGCAACCAATCACTCCGATGGAGGGAGGAGGGGGACTCGGGCTGCTGCCTCGGGGATCGTTCCGGTTAGCGCGCCGAGGAACGCCACGATGTCGTTGGCTTGCTCGTCGGTCAGATCCTTCATGAGCTGGACCTTGGCCATGATTGCGACCGCGTCCTCGAGCCGGTCCACGGACCCGTCGTGAAAATAGGGAGAGGTCTCCGTCACGTTCCTGAGCACGGGCACCTTGAAAAAGTACTTGTCTGCCGGGTTGTTGGTGACCGCAAACCTTCCCTCGTCCACGGTCTGGCTCTTCGTGTAGGTCCAGTAGGGCACGTACACGCCAAACTTCTGGTACATCTGGCCGCCCGCGTAGGGACTCATGTGGCAGGCAATACACCCGGACGCCATGAAACTCTGGAGGCCGCGCTTCTGCTTGTTGGAGAGGGCCGCCGCATTCCCTTTCATGAAATCATCCAAAGGCGCTGGCGTGACGAGCGTCCGTTCGAAGGCGCCGATAGCCTTGGCGAGGTTGTCCACGGTCACCGGGTTCTTGTCGCCAGGAAAGGCGGCCTTGAACATGACGACGTAGCCGCCGAGTCCTTTGAGCACTTTCTCCGCAGCCTCATAAGACGGCATGCCGAAAGAAGGAGGACCGATGAGAGCCTGCTTTGCCTGATCTTCCACGCTGGCCCGGTTGCCGATCCAGTGCTCCGAGATCTGAGACGCCGCGTTGAAGATGGTGGGCGCGTTCCTCGGGTTTTCCTTGCAGCGGTTTCCGATCGGCTTCTTGAGCCCGTCCGCAGCATAGAGACCGATGGGATGGCACCTGACACAGCTCACGGTACCCTCCACGGAGATTCGGGTCTCCCAGAAAAGGGCGTTCCCCAGTTTGACCTTCTCAGGGGTGATAGGATTGTCTTCAGAAGGCATTGATGGGGGGAGCGGGCCGAAAATCGCCTTAGCCTTGCTCATCAACTCTTCGTCAACGCTGGTTGCAAGAAGGCCCGATCCGTAGAATATTATGCCGAAGAGCGTGCTGAAGAGGAGAAAAAGTCTTGAGGGCGTACCCATTCCGGCTCTGGCCGCCGTTTTCGTCGTGGACCTCCTCATCATGTGGCCAGTTGGTCGGACCCTGGCATATGGCGGACCGCACTACCTTGACCATGGCTCGGAAGGCGTCGGCGTCGCGGTAAGCCTTACTCTTCTTACCGTTCCTCTTGTATCTTTCTCTTATAGAGGTTGATCATGAACCTCTCCGTCTCGGCATCGACGCCTCTGAATCCGGTCGGACCTTCCAAGTTCTCATCTCCTCATCGTCAGCGAACTTTGGCACCGATTTACGAACCGCCGCTTTGATTTGAAGGACTGGACTCAATGCCTCTTCTTTCACGTTAACTCTCAGCCGCCCAATGGAGAATCAGGTAACCGCATTTTTTTGTGCGAGAAGCTCCTGCAGGGGGAGGTCTACCTCCTTACAAACGGCCTTAACCACCTGCATCGCCTCCTGCACCCCGCTATTCTCAGGGGCAGTCGACGCCTCTGACGCCGCGGGATCCGGGGCGGGCTCCCATCACTCTCAATGCCTACGCCGCCCCGGTAATCCGTCTGGGGGATACCTCGATGATCTTTCTTCGGGCCCAGGCCCGGAGGGAGAGATGAAGAGCATTGCAGCGGTGCTGTGGCCTCTTCGACTGCTCGAGCCATGGAGCCAGACATCGCTGAACCTCCGTGAGTCGCTGAGTTTGCGTGAGGTCCCCACGACGCGCCGAGCCGGATGTGGGTTGGCCTCGGTCCACTTTAGACCGCCGCGCACCTACGAACTGATATCGTCCGCGCCCATCCCCGAAGGGCGCATAGGCTAGGAATCGGAACCATAAAGCTCTCAGCTACTGGTCCACGTACCGTTTGGCTGCCGCGAGGTCTCGGCGCAGCTCCGCCGCCGTTCGGTGCGGACCGTAGCCGGGCGTGTCGCGCTGAATCCGCCATCCCTCCTTCAGCGGCCCGCCGTCCACCGTGTCGAAGCCAAACTGGTCGAGCAGACCGCTGACCGTCGTCTTCGCCTTCGGGTCGTGGCCAGCGATCGCCAACGCACGACGATTCTTCGTGCCAGGCGGCCGCCCGTCGGTGGTGAGCGCAGCGGCGTAGATATGGTTGAAAACCTTGACGACCCTCGAGGCCGGCAGGCGCGCCTGCAGAAGCTCGGAGGTCGTGGTCGACTCATTGTCGAGCTCGGGGATGTGGCCGTCGCGTTCGGGGTAGTAGTTGTTGGTGTCGATCACGATCTTGCCTGCCAGAGGCTCGACCGGCACGGCGCGGTAGTTCTTCAGCGGTACCGTAACCACGACGATGTCTCCCGCCTTCGCCGCGTCGATGGCCGTCCCCGCGCGGGCTCTCGGCCCCAGCTCGGCGACGGGCGCGGACAAGGTCTCCGGCCCGCGGGAATTACTGATCACGACGTTGTAGCCCTTTGCCACCGGGCAACCGCAGGGGCTCGGACCTAAGGCGTACTTTCTCAGTACGTCGCAAGGTTCGAGACCCGAGGACGCCCGGAAGTACGTCCAGTGCCATCGAGAGTCACCGAATTGCGGCGCTTCGCCCTTGTGCTTCCTTTACCTTTGCGATAATTTCTCAAGTAGGGTGAGGGGCATCTCTGGCAGGGAGGGTCTGAAGGGGAGTGAGGGGGAAGATGAGAAGAAAGGGACAGCGACTAGCCATCGTCGGCGCCGGGGTCACGGGGGCCTATCTCTTCCGGCTCCTCGAGAGGGAAGGCTTCGAGGTCGATCTCTATGATCGCGAGCGGCGAACTCGGTGCGGCCTCAAGCCGTGCGCGTGGGGCACCTCCCGTGGGTTCGTCGAACTCGTGGAGCAGGCGGGGTTGACGGCGGAAAAGTACATATTGCGGCGCCTCGATCATGTGATCATGGATCATGTAGTGATCAAGGCGGACCTGATGACCTTCGACAAACCGCAACTTGTCAAAGACCTCCTCGCCGGTGCCACGGTGCATTTCACCCCTGTCGAGGTGGGTAGCTACGCGAGGGTAATCGACGCGACCGGCGTCTCCCGTGCCCTTCTCCCGCCTGTCGTGGACGATATCCTCCTGGGATGTCGACAATACCTCATCGAGACCGGGGAGCCCTTGGCGAACCGGATCAGGCTGGGCGGCATAGGCTACGCGTGGTCCTTCCCCCTCTCCCCGAACCGGTATCACGTCGGCTGCGGCAGCCTCCTGGAGGACCCGGAAAGCATCCTCAGGAATCTCGGCTGGCTCGAGAGCACCTCCTCCCGGGAGGAGAAGAAGATCCTGTGTAGGTGCGGCGCGAGAATCCGGATTACCGGCCCCCATCATTGCCGCCCCTTCGTGAGTGACGGGCTCCGGGACGGAATCTGGGGGATCGGGGAGGCGATCGGCTGCGTGGCGCCGTTGGCAGGGGACGGTGTGGTGCCCGGGATGCGAAACGTCCAGATCCTGCTCCAGAACTGGGACGACCCGGGGAAATACACCGAAGCCGTGCTCGCTGAGTTCCGCTGGATGGAGGATGAACGGACGGTCATCGACAAACTGAGAAGAGCGGAAGGCGCAGGTATCAAAGAGGCATGGGTTCTCAGACGGAATTCGAAACGGATGGGAATGGAGGTTCGCTTGAAAGACGCCTTTGCCTTGTTGAAGCACTTGTAACGTTCCACGAGACGTGAAAGCTCGCCCGGCTCATGGCTGCGAATCTCTCCAAGCTCGAAACGGTGCAGCGGTTCTTCTCCGGCACCGGCTTCTCTTACGACCAAGTGGCTCTCTTGTGCACCTTGGGATTCGACCGGCTCTGGAAAAAAAAGATCATTGACAAGATCCCCCGTCGCCCTCGCCGCATATTAGATCAGGCCTCCGGCACGGGAATCCTCACCCTTGAAATCGCCCGAAGGTTTCCTGACTGTGAGGTCATCGGTGTAGAGCTTCGCGACGAGTACCTGTCCATAGCCAAGGAGAAAGCGCGGGCCTTGCGCATAGGGAATGTCCGCTTCATCCTCGGCCGGGCAGAAGACGTAGTGCCGGACGGCGCCTTCGACTGCATCACCTCATCATATCTTGCCAAGTATGCCGACCTAAAGACTCTCCTCGCCCAGGCCGGGAGGATGCTGCGCCCTGGCGGCCTCATCATTATGCACGACTTCACCTACCCTCCCCACTCCCTGTTCCGTTCCGGGTGGCAGACCTATCTCGCCATCCTCCGCCTGCTGGGAACCAAGATCTATCCGGAGTGGAGAACCGCCTTTTACGAGCTCCCGGGCTTCCTCCGGGAAACGCGGTGGTTGACCGAGTCGATCGCCCTTCTCACTGAGCAAGGGTTCCGCAACCTCGAGGTCGAGGCGCTCACCTTTGGGACCTCAGCCATCGTTACCGCGAGGAAACCTGCCGGTCCGCCTCGTTGAACATCTGAATGAGATCCCAAGGGGCGGCACGGCTTAACCGACCGGCCTCGGTATCGGGAAGATCTCCCTCTATGGCGGCAAGGGCGGACCGCAGACGTCTCTCGATTTCCTCTCCCATTAACGTCGCCGTCTTGTCGAACGTCGCTACAAGCTCCTCGGTCACAGCCGAGGATCGCCCTCGGAGCGTCTCGAGGATGCGAGCTCGCACATCCGGGACAAAGAACAGGAGTGCGGGCGCCAGGGCGACTAAGTCGACCCTTGTCGCGGTGGGCGCGCAACGAAGCCGCCCAACCTCCTGAAGATCGTCGGCGATCTGGTAGGCCTCGCCGATTCTCAATCCATAGCGCCGCCATCTCTCCCGGCGTCCGTTGTCGGCCCCGGCGGCGATCGCCCCCAATGCACATGCCGCTCCGAACAGACTCCCCGTCTTAAGGTAGATGAGGGTTTCGTAGAAGGTGCCGTTCCCGCCGTCTCCCTCGGTCTCGTCCAGAAGTGCGGAAGCATCGACGGGCTCACGGTAGGCGCCCCGGGAGACTTCGGCGATCGCCCGGGAGACGGTCAAGCCATCGGCCCGGCTCAGCTCCGTCATAGCGTGAATGGCGGAGGCGAACATGACATCGCCGAGCAAGACCGCCTTTCGAGCCCCCTCGAGGGTCCACAGAGCGGGAAGGTTTCGCCTCAGCCTATGCTGATCCACAAAGTCGTCATGAACAAGCGTGGCCGTCTGGATGAGCTCGACGGCAACCGCCCTGGGGAGGGCATCCTCTAGGGCGCCTCCGAGAGCGCTCGTGACGAGACAGAGGAGAGAACCTCGGATCTTTTTCCCGCCGGCGAGAATCTTCGTCCTCAACCCAGATTGGAGAGAGCCCATGTTTCCCAGGAGCTGGGCCAGCCGGCCGGCGAATGCCGTATCCAGCCACGGCCTCAGGCTCTCTGCGTAGGCCTGAAAGCGGGTGACCATACAATCCTCCGGAATCTTCCTGCGGGCTAGCCGACGGCCCTCCAGAGCAGCAGCCCGGCTCCGAGGAGGAGCACACCCAGGCTCACGCACTTGAGAAGAGTTTCGTACCGCACCAGCAAGGCGTCCTCCGCGGCGGTGAGATGGGGCCACCGGCGCTTGAGCTCCTTGTAAGGCCGTGATGCCTTGATCTCTATGAGGCTGAAGAGGGCCATGGCGAGCGCCAGGGTGAGGGCGGGGAGAGAGATCCTGTTGGTTTGCATGATATAACCCGCCGCAACAGGCAGGGCGCCCCAGGAGAAGGCGAACCAGCCATCGGTGTGGAACTTTCCGCCAAACCACTCGAGGTTGTAGGCGAAGACGAAGAAACCCTCCACTATGGCCACGACCCAAAGGAGAGGCACAACTTGGATCATGTAGTAGATCGCGATGCCGTAGGCAAGGATCAGAGAGAGGCTCGCGGCGAGCCAGAGCTGGGTCTTGGTAAAGACCGCGCCCCAGGGCTTCACCCCTTTGCTCCCCAAGGCGTCGAGGGCGTGGGCGGCGATACCCAGCCCGAAAAAGTAGATGACGACAATCGCGAGGAGCCGCTCGTACGAGACGGGCTCCGCCAGGAGCGAGCCGATCACAGAAAAGGCGAGCACCATTCCCGTGTAGGGTAGGAACAGGAGACCTACAAAGGTTCTGAACTTGAGAGGTCCGAATTTCGGGACGAACCATTCGGCCCGCCGACTGGGTAGACCGCTACCGGCCTGATCGTTCATCCTCCCCGCTCCTCCCATCGATCTGGAAGAATCTATTTGGAATGCCGATCGACGTCCTCAGGTTTCGAAAGATCACTTCTCTCTGGAGCATACCTTCCGGGGTGCGTTCCCGGACCCCAACAGGCAGCCAGCGTTTCTCGTCGATGAGGAAGCTGTACCGTGTCAGAACATTCGGGCGGAAATGGTTTTCCGCCATGACCTCGAGACAAAGCCGGCCATCTTCCTGGGACAACGTGATCTCCCCGTGACGCCGGTCCGTGAGGCTGTGGGCCATGTTCTGGACGAGGAGCCCGAGATCGGTCTGGTCGATTCGCTGCCCTGCCGAGGTCATGAGCACGCCGCTGTCCGGCGCGAGATGGAGTCTGAGGAATCGCGCCCAACCGACGGGCTCTACCACCACCTTGCCCTCCTCATCGGGATAGAGGAGCACCATTCCTGGGTGGGGCGTTTCAAGGTCGATACGAATATGATCGGGCTTTTTGAAAGAATACAAAAATCGCTTCGTGTCCACAAGCCTGCCGTCGCGGTACCCTCTTACCTCCGTCTCCGTCTGGTAATCGTCGACCGCGGCAACGGCGGTCTTCATCTTGCCGATGATCTCGACGATCTCCTCGCCGCTCGGCTGCCGGGACGAGGCTCCGAGGCGGGAAACCAGCAGGGCAAGGCAAAGAACGAGACAGGTTTCGAGAAGTGCTGTCCGGAAGATGGCCTGGCGGAGGAGGGCCATAGCGCCGCTTTCCTAGTTAAGAGGGGGCTCGGCATGCCCGTTGCTTCGAGGACCACTCGCTCTCCGGCCGCCCCGCCGTTCGCCCATATGACAGCGAGCTTTCAGCACGTGCGAGGCGCCCCGGTCCGACCGGATCACATCGAGTTCGGGCGAACCAGGATCTGGCCTTTCATTCCCAGAGCGGGATGGAGCGGCCTGTTGCAGTAGAACTCGTAGGTCCCGGCCAGGGCCAGAGCGACCTGAACCCTGACGGTCTGCTTCTCGGGCAGCTCGACGCTCTGTATCACCCGCCCCTGAGGATCTTTGACAGTGAGGTTGTGGGAGATACTCGAGCGATTCATGACCAAGATGACGAGGAGGTCCCCCTGGTTCGCCTCGATGTTGTTTGGATCAAACTCGAAGCTGCTCGCTGCCATCTCCACAACCTTCGTCTTGCCCTCGGAAGCCGTCGGCTTCACCGGGGCCTGCAGGTGGGAGCAGCTCGACAGGGTGAAGAGAAGTCCCGCCACCAGGGCCAGTACCAGTAACGGACGCTTATCGAGAGAGTTCATGATAGCCCTCCAACCACGCGGTTATCCCGCTACCGAGCACGATCGGCACTGTTGCTCTTAGGCTCTTCGTGACACACCGCTCGCACGGAGCTGCAAACTGGGGTTCGGAACCGGCACTCCCCACGAATGGGAGTCGCAGGAGAAAAGCGAATCAGGGCCAAGCCCCCCAAACAGAGCCCCTTTGCTCCGTGCTCGTCGCTTGAATTATATCTCCCACCGCCAGCTTAAAGAATCAATCCCTTCATTTGCGGCAACGGGCAAGATGCGGTTGCTGCTGCTTCATCCGCCTCTCCCTGTCCGGACCGCCAATGAGCGCCGTGCGGCCGTTCAAGTGGGGGAGGCAAGGCATGCTGACTGAGGGATCCCCTGGTCAGGATTTCGGGGAGGTGGCGTGTGGGGGATCCCCTCACCCGCCTCGACCCCCTTGAGGATTTCAGGGATACCGGAAGCGGTTTCTCGTCCGGTTGCTCCCGGCACGGGTTCTCGGTTGAATGAAGAAGTCCGACCGAAGACGGGGTGACGCCTTTCTTGATTTACGGGCCTGACGGTCGCTCGTCCCGGCAGTCGTGACTTCCATAACCGCCTGACATTTTGAATTGCGCCATTATTATTAGCGTCAGTGGTAATAGTGTAAGATCTAATATGGAAGCTGCTAAGTGGCTGGGAGGATTTTCGGAATGAAAGGCAAGAAGGATCTCACTTTCCCATGTGACTGTCTCTCGGGTAACCCCCGGTGCGAAGAATCCTGGGTGCGCGTGGCCAAGGGCGGGATGTTCAAGGATGGGACGAAGGAACAGATCCTGAACGAGCTCCATAGGTCTCCGCAGACGATCGCTCAGTACGCGAAAAATCACGACCTTTCCCAACCAACCGTGCATCGGCACTTGTCAGACCTGCTTAAACACGGATTGATCCGGGAGGTTGCGACTTCGGAGAAGGACTACGTAGCCGAAAAGTATTACCAGCCGAACTTCCCGGTCATAACCAAGGATGATCAAGCGCTGTTTGAAGAGGGCATCCTGGCCCTCGCAACGGAACTCGCTGGGACGATAACTCGCTCTCTTCCACTTCTGAAAGAGACGTCTGAACATTCAGACGCCATTCGCAAGGGGTGGAAGTTCGAGGAGATCGCACAGTACCTCGTTTTTATGGCGCAGAGAGAGGCCAGGCAAAAACTGGAAGCAGAAAATATCCTGGCCACCGAACTGAAAAGCGCTGGCCTTGACTATCTGTTTTGGGCCACGGAATGAACCTTGAAGGAGGATAAAGCGATGAATGCGACACAAAATAAAGGGTTACTTATCATAGTACTCGGCATGGTGTTGCTTATGTTCGCCTCTGCTGGTGTCAGCGCGGCCGCGGACACCTCCCTAACGAAGTCTCCGCCCGGGGGAGCTTTCAAGAAGGTTAGTGCGCTTGTGTCGCCACCTGATTACATCCCTGGTCTCGGGACCCTATACGTCGATCCGGCGACGCTCCCTCTCGGACCATTCCTGGGCTATGATCGTCAGGGGCGCTTGGTGAACATTACCTACATGATCCCTCTGGCGGATCTCACGAAGGAGAAGGCCTTCACCGGCTTGCGAGCGAAGGTTTCCGGTCTCCCCGTGGATCATACGGACGTGGTGTTCAACCCGGGACATCCCGGGGTGCCGGAGGCTCACTATCACATCACCCTGTGGCTCGTGGACACAGCGGCCCAGAAGAAGATGTAACGCACGGGCAGCCGCAAAGGCGCTGCTGCCGGAGACGGGCAGTGACTCGACTCTGGCAACGGCGCGCCCCGGAAGTTTCGAACACGACGCCGTTGCCTGCCGGCTCTCTCCTGGGGTCGGAGTTCTTCCGGCGGATGGCCTCGGGGAGAAATTTCATAGAGCGCTAGCGCTGGCTCCATGAAGTCAAGACGCCTCTAGCCCGCATTATGCACGAGCCGCCTGCTGTGACCGCGGATATGGCCGCCCTCCCGGGCGTCCTCGGGTCTCGAACCTTGCGACGTACTGAACAAGTACGCCTCAGGTCCGAGCCCCTGCGGTTGCCCGGTGGCACGACCATCTCCACGATCTCGCGACGGCGTCTCGTGCATAATGCGGGCTAGGACTCATCTCATCACTTCACCACCGGCCTCACAACGAAAAATGACGGCAGTCAAAGGAAGAACCTTGAGCTCCTCCTCGAATGACCCGCGGGAAGGATGTTATGATTTTACAGTTGCCCCTTTTTTATGATGAATACCCCTGGCGCCGGCCAATGGCAGTGCCATAAGGGAGGAGACAAGATGCTCAACGAAAAGTTCCTGGCGTTCTTGTTGATCATCACAGGGGCTCTTGCCGGATGTGCACGTAGCCATCTTACAGTGAAAGACGATAAAAGCCTTGAGCTGTCGCGATGCCTGCCATTGCCGAACTGTGTTTCGACCGATTCATGGATGTTTTACAATAGCGTCGATCCATTCGAGCTGGCAGTGCCTCCGGACAACGCCTGGGATATTGTAAAGGAAGTTGTAAGGAGCCTTCCCCGGACGGAGATTGTCGAAGAACGTTCGGGTTATATTCACGCCGAATGCAGAAGCCTGGTGTTCGGGTTCGTAGATGACCTCGAGCTCCTGCTCGACCCCGACAGGGGAGTCATCTCCGTGCGGTCTTCATCGGCCATCGGGTTATTTGATTTTGAAGCGAATTATCTGCGGGTAGAGAATCTTCGAACGATTTTGATCGAAAAACGGATCGTCAAATAAAGCCAATGAACGGGACGAATGCACCGTGAGAACAGAGGTCCCCACAGTTCACGTCAGTGCCGAGCGAGCTTCGGACTCGTCTCCGAGAAACGCTAACCCTCGCGAATAATGCGAGTTAGAGGACTGCCAGCTGCCGTTCCGTTATCGCCGGAAAGCGAGCACCCATATCCCGCGTCTCGGCCCCCCCCAGAACCTTGGTGCCATTTGGAAAGATGTCGTCCTCTTCTTCTTCAAAATGGTGTTCGGTATACTCCTCAAGCACTTCGAACTTGATTGGCCAGCGTTCGTGGTCGCGAGGGAAGTCTTCCAGCCCAAGCATGAGGAGATCGATGACGCGGTGCCCTTCGACCGCTTCCATCGAGTCCTTGCGAGTCTCTTTTTTACTCACGATGAGGTCATAGAGGATCTTCTCCTCGTTCCTGTGGTGCACCTCAAGGTGCTTCTTGAGTTCTCCGAAAACCCCCCTTTCCTTCGTGATCCGCTTGAATAATTGCCTCATCATCTCGTGATCCTTAAACAGTACTTCGAAGATCCCCATCGTCACCTCCTCCTCTCGATTGCAACTAGGCGAGGTCTGCCCGAACCGCGCCTGCAAGCCCATCTAAGACTGCTCTTCGGAGTGAAACAAGGGCATCCCGACCAAGCCCTGCAAGCATCCTAACTGAGAAACCATGGGATAGTAAGACTTGCGACGGCGAGAGGTAGCGGATCTGCAAGCCTGGCATTCGACGGCATCAGAACCCATGTTCCCCCATGCTCTTCTTCGCGCTGCAGCCTGCCTCGCCTCCAGGCGTATTGCACTATGATTTGTCCACGAACGACCGAACTGTGAACGTTATTGTTCCGTGCATTCGGGGTCGCCTCCTTGAAGCGGAAATGGAGTGAGCCTTGGTTATTGACAACGAACGATGACCATGATGGAAATGGGATCGGGTGACGAGAGGTCCATAGCTCGGCAACTCCGGGTCGAATGCCTGGAGGCGCCGCTTTACGTCGCTTACTAAAAGCGCGACCGGCCCGATGTTGATCTTGGTAATTTTGCAGCCACTGCCCGTAACCGGAGCGTAAGAGAAAAGGAGGGCTGTGTTGGGTATTCAGCGTCGTTCACCTTGGCTGGACACCAGACCTCTTCCGCCGACGTTGCTCGAAGAGTTTCGCAACCTCGTCTACGACCACTTCCGCCGGAGCGGGCGGGAGATGCCCTGGCGAAAGACTAACGATCCTTACCGGATCCTCGTCTCGGAGATCATGCTTCAGCAGACCCAGGTGCAAAGGGTGGAGACGAAGTACCGGGAGTTTATCGCCGCATTCCCGGATTTTCCGTCCCTGGCGCGGGCGCCGCTCCGTAAAGTGCTCCGGGTGTGGCAGGGAATGGGGTACAACCGCCGGGCGATGGCCCTGCAGAAGATCGCCCAGCGGGTGATGACCGAGTATGACGGCGGGTTGCCGGACTCGGTGGAGACGCTTCGAACCTTTCCCGGGATCGGCACGGCCACGGCAGGAGCTATTGTCGCCTTCGCCTTCAACAAGCCCACGGTTTTCCTCGAGACCAACATCCGCCGGGTATTCCTCCACATCTTCTTCCGCGACAGAGAGGGAGTGAGGGACCGCGAGCTTCTGCCCCTTGTGGAGAAGACCCTGGACCGGGAGAACCCGCGGCAGTGGTACTACGGCCTCATGGACTACGGCGCCAGGCTCAAGAAGGAGGCCGAGAACCCTAACCGGCGGAGCGCCCACTATACCCGCCAGTCTCCCTTCGAGGGCTCGGACCGGCAGATCAGGAGCCTCATCCTCAAGACCTTGCTCGCGAAACCTCGGCTCTCGATGAGCCAGTTACTGCAGGCCGTAGGCAAGGGGGCCAAGCGAACCGGCCGGATCATCGACCAACTCGGTGAGGAAGGTTTTCTTGTGCGGGAAGGGGATCTTGTCTGGATCTCGCCGGGTCAGGATGACGATGGTCATAACGAGGAAGTGTAGGGCGGGTGTTCCGCCTCCGTCCCGCAAAGGCGGGGGCTTCGGCGGAGAAGGCCGTACGGGCCCAACAGACCCTCGCCCCCGTGCTCGGGGGAGAGGGCAAGGGTGAGGGGGGTTGAAGAATCGCCCCGACGACAGGTGGAACTGAAGGTTCCCCGTCCGATACCAAGCCGCCATGGATCGAACATGGAGGTGGATGCCGCAAGCCTCCCCGAGAGGATCTAGGTAGAGCCGGTTCGAGTTCCTCCTTCGACCCCGAGATGGCTCGCGGCGAATCCCCGAGTTACGATGTCATGGCGAAGGGCCTGCATGGATAGCAAAGGAGACAGGCGAGAGGAAGAAAGGAGAGAAGATGAAATACCGGAGCCTGGGAGAGTCGGAAATTGAGGCATCCGTAGCTGGCGTGGGCGCCTGGGCGATTGGTGGATGGATGTGGGGCGGAGCGGACGAGGCCGAGTCTGTCCGGGCCATTCACGCCGCCATCGATGCCGGCGTGAACCTCATTGACACTGCGCCCGTATATGGGTTCGGGCGCTCCGAGGAGGTCGTCGGCAAGGCGATCCGGGACCGGCGGGACAAGGTTGTCCTCGCCACCAAATGCGGGTTGGTGTGGCACGAGGAGAGAGGTGAGTTTTTCTTCGCCTCGGACGAGAAGCACCCGGCCGACCAAGGTCGGATCAAGGTCTACAGGCGCCTCGCTCCGGACACGATCCGCCGCGAAGTCGAGTGGAGCCTGAAACGTCTGCGTACGGACCGCATAGACCTGCTCCAGACCCACTGGCAAGACTCGACGACCCCGATTGCGAATACCATGCATACCCTGATGGAGCTGAAGAAGGAAGGTAAGATTCGGGCCATCGGGTGTTCGAACGCGACACCCGCACAGATGGACGAGTATCGGGCCGCCGGCCAACTCGATGTCGACCAGGAGCTCTTCTCCATGCTCGACCGGAAGCAGCAACGGGAGAACCTGCCATATTGCGCCAAGCACAAGATCGCTTTTTTCGCCTACTCGCCGCTGGCGCAGGGCCTCCTCACGGGCAAGATCGGGCCTGATCGCACGTTCGAGGACGGAGACCAGAGAAGAGACAAACCCCGTTTCAGCGCGGAGAACAGGCTGAAGATTCAACGCCTGCTCGATCTCTTCCGCCCGATTGCGGAGCGGCATGGCATCTCCCTGGGCCAGCTGGCCATCGCTTGGACTCTCTCCCAGAAAGGCTGCACTCACGCGCTCGTGGGAGTCAGGACTACTCGACAGGCCGTCGAGAATGCAAAGGCCGGCGCTGTGGACCTGACCCCCGAAGAACTTCGAGCCATGGACAAAGCAATCAAAGAGCACGCAGCGGATATCCCATAACCGCTGAAGGGGGATGTCGACGGAGGCTTGGCTTCATGAAGGCGGATCCCTGAGATGCGTGATTGAGGTCGCATCTCGCAGATGCTACCTGACCAGCACATGTGGTGCTTCGACGCGCGTCGGCAGGATTGTCAGGAAGATGATAGTTAAACGTCTCTACTGTTTTACTGGGAGGTTACAACGATTTCTGTAACGCCCAGGCATGAGTCGCGCGGTGTACCACCTCGGCTCCAGCCCAGGGTTAGCTCGGCTCCCTCTCTTTCAGAAGCTCTTCTATTCGATCCAGATGTAGCTTGCGGTGGATAGAACGATAAAGCCTAAACTTATCTCTAAGTCCTTCGATTTGAGCAATCATCTCTGAGGAAGCCTCTTTCAGTTCTCGATCTATTAATTCAGCAGATGAGACCGCAAGGTTAGCAGCTTTTCGCGGCTCCAATGAAATCCACAGAGAAAGGAGTGAATCATTGGTGACATCTATATCGATTGGTGACGGTTCAACAACTCCGCTATCTTTCCATTTCCGCATCAAAACAAGGGATCGCTGATCCAAAAACGTTAGATGTGCAAGAGCAACTGCGATCGTCCAGTCCCTCCCGATAGGCAAGTCTAATTCTTCGTCTGTTAAACGTCCGACCAGAGTTCGCAGTCTTTCACGCTCCCGGGCATTCTCCTCAACGAAGGATCGGTCCATGAAGCCTCCTTACATTCAAATGTATGTTGCGGATCAGGGGCAACGGTGTCCAGAAGCAGAGGACAGCGTTTCATTCGCCCTCCCGTACGACGCATTCGCTCGTTTGTCTGTTGCCCTCATCTGCAGTCTCCATGTAGTCGGTATGCTTCACGCCACGCTAACCCTCCGATTCAGGTGGCGCGGGAACGGCATTGCGGGTTCAAAACGAGCTGCGCTTCGCGCGCTCGCCTGCAATCGTGTCGCGGCATCATCGGAGCCACCCGACACAAGACTGACTTCGTCGTTACGAGGATACCCGGCGACGTCAAGAGTTTTGTGTCAGGAAGAGAAAAGGGGTACCCACTCCCTGCCGAAGATACCCTTTCGGTGGGGAGGCGCGGTACCCTCCTCCACTCACCCCCAGCGTCCTTCCTGCTGTGTCGTCTCCTGTTCCCGCCCACCACGTTCGTGCGCTTCGCGTCCGCACGGTCGTTTGAGTTCAGCGGCCGCCAGAAGCGCACCTCTTAGTGGTTCGCTGAAACGACCCGTTAGCGCGTTGGGTCACTGCATCTTAGCCTTGTCTTATTGCGCTAGGTTCCATGAAGATGACTTCCCAAATGTGGCCATCCAAGTCCTGAAATCCATGTCCATACATGGAACGGTGGTCTTGTGGTTCATTGTAGGTTGTTCCACCGATCGCGACTGCGTTGCGAACCATTTCGTCGACTTTCTCTCGGCTCTCAGAAGATAAACATATAAGCACCTCTGTGCTTTTCGTTGCATCGCAGATTTCTTTAGGAGTAAAATTTTTGAACTTGCCCTCAGTCAATAGCATGACGGATACGTCCTCAGCCACAATCATGCAGGCAGCAGTCTCGTCAGTAAATTGAGGATTGAACGTGAAACCGAGTTTAGTAAAAAACTCCATAGACCGGCTAAGATTTTTTACCGGAAGATTCACGAAGATCTTGGTAGCCATGTTATCTCCATGGAAAATAATGGGACGACGAAGCGTCAGCAAGCAGGGCGCTAACCACGGACTGTATGGTCGCCAGATAGGGCCCTCTGCGTCGCGTCCCGTCGGAATAGGAGGCTGGGAGCCCTTGACAAGGGGAGGGCTTGAGAAGGGGTTAAGCGCCTCCTTGCTTGAAAAGAGCCTCAGCTCGTCGGTTGATTTCTTCTGGCGAGAGATCCTCCTTGTGGGTAGCGAGAAACCAAACGTGCCCGAACGGATCTTCCAGCGTGCCAGTGCGATCACCGTAAAACTGCTCTTGCACCGGCTTGATGATCTTCGCGCCCGCGTCAACGGCCTGAGCAAATTGAGCGTCCACATTTTCCACGTAAACATGCAGGCCAACCGACGAACCGCCCAGTGACTGGGGACTGCGGAACGCGCTTTCGTCACACGGGTCGGCCAGCATGATTGATGAGTCGCCGATCTTGATTTCGGCGTGCCCGATCACACCGCTTGGCGCAGTCAGACGGAACAGTTCAGTCGCGCCAAACGCCCGTTTGTAAAATTCAATGGCTGCAGCCGCACCCTTAATACTCAGGTAGGGGGTTACGCTGTGGTAGCCATCGGGCATGGGTTTAACGCTCATGATCTTTCTCCCTTTCAGGTGACATTGCCGCATCGCCTAACACGACGCCAACTGGGAACCGGGTTGGTCGGCGATCCGCTAGAGCGACTCGTTAGTGCTCTTTTTCAAAGATAGACACGTCGTCCTCCTCTCTCACCACAGAACTAAGCAACACACCGGCTCTTGCCTGAAGGCTCACGTGTTACCGGGAATGGCACGGGCACGGCCCGGTGGTTATGCTGCTTTAACCAATCTGTGCCGGAGCGTCGACATCTTGGGTTCCTCCACCCTGAGGAGCAGCACCGGTATAGTTGCGTGGCTGACGACCCTCTCCGCCACGCTGCCGAGCACCCAGGCCAGTTCGCCCCTCTTGCGCGAGGCCATGGCGATGAGGTCCATCTTCTCCGCTTCAGCGTAGGCAATAATGGTCTCGGCAGGCACACCCCGCATGTACACCCACCTGGCCCTTATCCCCTCGCTCCTCAAGGCGGCGGCAACTTGCTCCAGATATCTCCGTCCTACTCGATTCTCTTGGGCAGCCGCTTCAAAGATGACCCTCGGGGTTGCCTCTCCCACCTCTTCGTCAGTTGCATAATGGCCTACAGTAATCAGGGTGATCTCCGCGTCAGAGGCCTTTACTAGATCCTTAACGCGGGACAAGATCTCGACCGCTAACTTGGAACCATCCAACGGAATTAAAATCTTCTTGAACATGGAATTCTCCTTGTCGTGATTTAACGTTAACCAAATCGCCGATGGGCTCTTCCGCTCCCTTGGAAAAAACACTCACCCGGCGTACCTTGGTATCTCAAAATTGCTGTCCCGGAGTCAGAGACTTCAACGATCACCCCCCCCTCACAGCAGCGGCTCCTCGAACAGCTCGCCAGCGAATCTCCACGATTCTCTGTAGAACCGCATTTTTTTGTAACACCTTCCCGTCACGCGCGGTGTCAGCGTCGCTCTGATATTCTTGTCGGAGCACCCAGTACTCCTTTGTCAGATTTTGTCCTACAAACGAGCATGGAAAGGACGGTGAACTGAGCCGCACCCTCGGAGGGCTGAGCCGGAACCGAATATCCTCATCTTAGGCGTGAAGCCCCTGCGAGTCCCAGGGAAGAGTCAGCACCCGGCTCCTAGCGGACAACTAACGGACGAGCTCTTAGTGAATCTTTTCCTCAGTCCTTCCCTCCGCCTCTCGCCAGCTTTGCCGTGCATGGCCCTTGGGCGGAGCGAACAAGGAAGCTCTAGGCGGGAAAACCTAAATCGGCACGGACAGTAGTAAGTCCGTCCTGTTCTTTGACACGTGGATACCCGCAAGGGGCGGTACGATGACAACCGGCCGGCACTCGGTTGTAAATCAGAGAAGTCTCGCCTGAGGGGTCAGGATGTCCTCCTGCGGGAAGTAGGGAGCCCGTCCGAAAGTAAGCAGTGTTTTATCCGGTAAGGCTTGTTCACAAGACCTTTTGCCCCTCTTTTCAGCGCGTATCTTGTGGTCCCATTCGGAGCACAGGCACTCGCTATCAGAATTTTGCCACGAGCACGACCCGTAATAAACTCTTCAAGCCACCTCCTCCCACTCATGTCCGGCGAAAGAGTGCGATAACCTTGTCGATGAGACGGCGAAGGATCCGTCGCTTCCGGATCCCACCGATGGAGGGGACAGCATGGATCTCACCTGGCGCCACGAAGTTGACAAAGTCCAGGAGCTCTTGGTTGACCTGCCCAGGGGCCTCCAGTGGCAGCATGTGCCCTGCGCCTTTCACGATCCGAAGCCGTGAGCCCGGGATCAGCTCGTTCAGCCGATCGGAGAGGGCCATAGGAGTCACTTTGTCCCGGTCTCCGCACAAGATAAGAGTGGGGACGCGGAGGTTTTGTGCTAGCTCCTGCAAGTCCATGGCCTGGGCTGCTGCTACGTCCTTAAGGGTTGTCTCCGGGCGGCACGTGAGGATCTCTTCCATGCCGAGACAAACGGCCTGCCGAGAGGCCGAGGGGGCGAACAGGATCTTGTTCGCCATCCATAAGAAGAGGACCTTTCGGATAGGCTCTGGCAGACACCGATAGAGTCTTTGTAGGCAGCCGTCCGTCTCCGGAAGTTTCACACAGGTTGAGAGGAGAGCAAGGCCCCTTACCACCTCTGGATGCCGGGCCCCGAGCACCTGTGCCACGGCGCCGCCTAAGGAGTGGCCCGCCACAAAAACTGGTCCGGTCCCAAGCGCGTCGAGAAGACTATAGGCAGCGTCGGCATAGCCCTCGAGCGTCGCCTTGTCGATTGGGTCGGACTCACCGTGCCCGGGCAGATCAATGGCCAGAACCTGCAACGCGTGGCCGAGGGTCTGAAGCTGAAGAGTCCACGAACGTGCACTCACCCCCGTCCCGTGGAGCAGAAGGATTGCAGGGTTGTTTCCGGCTCGTGTGCACTCCGCAGCCAGATACGAGATTCTCTTCCCGTCCTGTCTGGCGTGACGACGAACGACAGTCGCGTCACCAGTCGATCCATTCGCGGAGGGTTTTGAGTTCATGGTTTCCGGAGTCATCCATGCCTCCTCTTTGTCGGAGGGTAGAGAGCAGGCTCATCTTGACGTGAGAGCCTCAAGAAACTGATCCAATCCGCGCAAGCATAGCTCAATGGAGCGGCTCTCTCCCTCGAGCGTGGTGAACTCCAGTTCCACGCTCCTGCCGAACAGCACCTTCTTTGGAATCACAGCACGAAGGTGGCTTCGTTGGATCTTATGCTCGAGATCGTAGATTTCCGGCAAGAACATTAGGCTGAACGGAAACTGGGGTTGGGTAAGAACGGCCTCTTTTGTGACTGCAACCGATAAGCAGTTGCGCACACCGCCCAGTCTTGTGAACAGATTGCGATTCGAGTGACCCGAACCATTTGCCTCGAAAAATAGGGCATCCGGCGGCTTTCCACAAAACAGCGGCTTCCCCCTCGACTTGCGATAGACGATTGACGCTCCGAGCCAAAGCCCGATCCGCGCAACAGCGCTGCTGGCGAGGATGGGGAATGCAATATCTGCAAACCAACTTTCCATGACGAAGTGTGCCCTCGGACGGCACGGCAAAACGGCCTCGCTCCTGCGGACGCCGCTCGAGCTTGGAGTTGGGTGTCGGTCTTTGGTGCCCCACAATGCGGCCTAGCCCCGTCGAACGGGGGCCCCCCCTTCCAACGCAGTTTGCCAAGTCGGTGCAAATTTGACGCCATAGGTAATAATCCCCTTACCTTCCCATAGTTATTGAGTACTTACACAAGAGAATTGCAATCCCTCCCATTGAAAAAAGAGAAGATTGGGATGCAATCATCGGCGATGGTGACGAAAGGGATACAGTCTGCAGAAGGCAGGCCTAGCGAAGATCGGATTCTGGCGAAGAACCCCGCTACCGCCAAGATAAAACCTACTTCTCTGATCCAAGTCGGAACGCTGACCCTTGTTGGGGCATCAGCGGAGCCACCTGACGAAAGACCAACTTTTTCGTTACGAGGATACGTTTATCCCTTGACAAGGGGAGGCCTTATAGGTGTTCACGTATGGTCCGACCCGCAGCGCTCGATGATCTCAGGATGGCACAAGATGTAGCGGACCGTCAAGACTTCCTTTACCGATGGGCCGCGACCTGATAGGGCTCAAGCAGAACGCCCTGCTCCAGGGGCGCACTTCCCGAAGCGGGACAAGGGGTAGAGGTCAGGTATCTTCCCGGCGAACGGGAGAGCAGAACCAGAGCTTGTTGCCTTCGCTGTCAAGGAAGCTCCCGACGTGGAAATCGTCGTACACCTGGACCGAGTCTGAGACGACAATCCCACGCTTCTTCAGGACCTTCTCGGTCGCCGGTGCGTCGGCGACGGCCAGCGTGACGCGAGGATTGAGCATGTCGGTGGGCGCGGCATACCAGTCGGCCTTGAGCATCAGGATTGTCGGCCCCAGGCCAAACCCGACCCGGGCGGTTCCCTCGTACGCGGGCGGCAAGCCGAGGGTCTCTCCGTAGAACCGCTCAGCGCGCTCCAAGTCGCGGACGGCAAGAGCGATGACCTTGATAGACTGGAACTCGAGTGATGGCTTGTTCATGGGCTTCCCCTTTTTCTCGCTACCTGCGCCGATGGCCGAGCGACGCCCAATACTGGTCCACACATCGCCCCCCCGGAAAGCAGCTCGGCAGCGCACCGCTGCAAACGATGACCACGAGATACACGGTCACTGATAAGAACTCGCCTTCGACAAGTCAAACGGTAGTTCCCTGACAGCGAAGGGTTGTGATCGAGTCAAAGGAAGGTATTGAGAGAGAAGGAGACGATCCCTTCTTCGTCGAGGGCGATAGATCTAGCGTTTAATCGGCGGTAGGGGGCACGCGAGAGATCGAGAAAGGCAAAATTCCCTTGGGGACGCGACCTCTCTGGTGGCACACCGCCGGCCTTACGGGTCACGTACCGGGGTGGTTCGGCAGATCAGATCGAGAGAGACACCCTTGCCTTTCTCCCAGCTTTCGGTTTCGCTTACACCTTAGTGGGAGAACCCGAGCAGATGGACAGTCTCGTCTTCGGGCCACGAGACGCGGCATGATGGCAAACACCCCAAGCATCACGTAGTAGACCGTTCCCGAAACAGGGTCTCGGCTTGCAAGGTATCCACTGATCGATAAGCCGCGAAGCCAGAGCACAAGCGTAAATTCTGCGATCAGCAAGAGGCCGAGCGCAAAACCACCCATCGCGAGTCGGCTATACGGCGTGGGCGGTACAGCGAGACGCCGAACTATCCACCGCGCCGCGAGAATGGTGACCACCAACATGAAGGGTGTTTCCATTAGCTCGGCCATTCTCGTGCCGAAACTCTTATTTCGGCGGGCCGCCCGTTCCTCGCCATGGCCCTGAGCTTGTGAGGAGTCGCTCAATCTCCTTCGCCAGTTGCTCAGGCGATAGAGATTGCCAGTTCGGGACGTCTCGGTCGAGAGTGATACGAGTGGCCTTGTCGACGAACGGGAGAATCCAGACCAAGCCAGGACCCCGGATGCCAATGACCCGACCAAAGCGCAGGATCACCAGCCTCTCCTGCTCCCGGACTATCCGCACACTTAGGACGATGAGGAGCAGGCCGACCAGTGCAAGAATCAGATCGAAGGACATGGAGTCCTACCTCGCTTTTCGGCTCGCAGAACAGACATCTTGGCAGCTTCTGTGGTCCGCATTCGCCATTGTCCGTCCACGATTCGAGAGTTCTCGCCGCGCCAAGCCGACGCCAAAACTCAGTTGAACGGAAGCACAGAGCGCTGGAGGACATATCTGCAGATTTTGGCGCCGGAGTGCGAAGGTCATGTGTGGCCTGCCGTATCCTCGATAATCAGGCAAGCTTCTCCCCCAGCTGGCGCAAGAAGCGCGAAAGCTGGCGTTCCCCGGTCGTGCCCCAGAATAATTGGCCGGGCTCCTTACTCCTTGACGTTTCTCGTTTCGTAGGTCGACCAGAAGTCCCCGTTAAGCGCCGTGATGAGCGACATGAGGATCTGGTTGCGTCTCTCCGACAGGTTGCGGTACGAAAAGGAGCCTGCACCCCCTTCGGTAAGGCTGATCTTTGCCACCGGCCAGGAGCCCCACGACGAATTGGTCCAGATCGTGGCCCCATTGGCGCTGTCCCATAACTTGCCGCTCATCTTCCCGCCGATCTTCGCTTGCGCCGTTAACGCAGAGAGGTCAGAAGAAAGTTTGGTGTCCGTCTGGATCTCCGACAGCTCTACCGAGCCGCTCAGCACCGCCGCCACTCCATACTTCTCGCCGATGGCCCGGATAGCCAGGGAGTCGAGATCGGCCATGCCGAGCTCACGCAGCACTTTGTCGCGGCTGCCGAGCTCTAGGACGCGCACCCCCGGCTGTGCCGCCTGCAGGTTGCCCAGAAACATCTGGGTCGCATCCGGACCGAGCTCGCCCGGGGGGTGAGCGTCAAACTCGATAAGGCCGATTGTCGGGAAGGCCCTCAGGTCGACCCGCGGCGGGACGGTGACCGTGATCGTTTTGGCGCAGCCGCAGAGAGTCAATGCCGTCGCCAGAAGCAGCACGGCTGAGTTGAGGCGCGCCGTCCGGCGACGCCTTAACGAGAGGAACGTGGAGTCCATGGTTTTTCTCCTTGGGGTGGCGCACCTGCTGGCGTACGGCCATTGTGGGACCGCCGCGGCGGACGTATGAAACGCCTGTTCGAACTGTGCGCTACGGTGACCGCTGCAGGTTTCCCCTCACCAGGAAAGCGATTGCTGATAAGAACTTGCTTTCGGTGAAAGAAAATATAGGCTGAAAGAGTGAATTGCGTCAAGGGCCAGCCATTGCGACGTGTGGTGGCTTGAGGGTTCCGGCTGCCAGGATTCAAGGCGGAGGACTGCGGCGAGGCGAGTCTGGGGCTTTCGCGGGCTGGGGCAGGGGACGGGGCGGGTTATGGGAAGTCGTAAGACTGGAGCGAAATGCCGTGGGCCCAAGGTACGGGGCAATCTCGCAGAGACCGCGCCATGCTCTGGGGTATTCTCGGCTGCGAAGGAAGCGGGAAAGCGAGTGCAATTGTGCCTCAACCATGATATAGGTCAACGGGGCAAAAAGCAGAATATGCCCGAGCGTGTTTCCCTTAACCCATTGTCATGATGGTTATTGTCAGGCGCCCCTACTCCCCATGAAAACCCGCCTCTCACCGATAAAGCCCTAGCCCGCATTATGCACGAACCACCTGCTGCGACGGCGGATCTGGCCGCCCTTCCGGGCGTCCTCGGGTTTCGCACCTTGCGACGTACTGAACAAGTACGCCTCAGGTCCGAGCCCCTGTGGTTGCCCTGTGGCACGGCCATCTCCACGATCTCGCTACGGCGTCCCGTGCATAATGCGGGCTAGGGCGGAACACCCTACAGGTGGGGGGTGGATCGTCCCCGACAAGATCGTAGAAATGACCATTGGTAAGCTGTCCTACCAATTCTGTAGGACTTTACCTTGTAACGATGACAACGCCCGCGATAACCTGAGGCGGCTGGGCAGCGCGAAGCCGATGTCGGGTTCATCGCGAAGTTAGACCACCGGGCGCGTGCCTACGAGGACGGGCTGGAAGAATCGGTCGTCCACTCGACGAACGCCCTGAAAGCCGACTGCACTCATGAGCTCGGCGACCTGTGCCACCGGGATCGCGAGATAAGAGGTCTTCAGGATGGTAGTGCATTCGTCAACGCTGTCTGCAGGCGTGATCTCAAACGAAAGGTCATAGCGCGGTCCCCGCCAGCTCCAAACTTGGCGTAGATGATAACGGCGCCCCGCCCAGGCGCGCTCGCCGTACGGCCGCACCTCAACCGTCCCCGAGGGCGGCGGTGGTCCGTAGTCGCGCATCGAGACGAGGCAGCCACCGCCCGGCCGAGCGCAGCGGAAGCATTCGCCGAGCGCTGTCTCGATGTCGCCTGGGGTCTCTAGATGCGGCAGCGAGTTGTCACAGACGATTACGACGTCAACGCTTGCCGCCCGCAGCGGCAGAGCGCGGAAGTCGGCGACGACACAGCTGAGCGGAAGGTGACGCGCGGCAGCTTCACGCTGGGCTCGATTGACGGCAGCGTGCGAGAGATCGGAACCTGTCACCCGGAACCCGAACGCGAGGAGTCCAAGCGCTTGCGTACCGATGCCAACCGCAGCGTCGAGCACCGTGCGCGCGCCCGCCCCCCAATGTTCGCCGATGAGCGACGCCAACGCCGTCCCTTGCCGGGCGACGCTTACCTCCCAGTTCTCGTAGACGAGATGGTACAGCGGAGCCAACTCACCGTAAAACGCCTGAACCGACATGCGATTCCTTGTAGTCTAACGCCGGCTATAACCGGCCGGTAGCGGGCGGGCGAGGCCCGCTTGCGAAGGGTCCGGGTTCATGGTCATGTTAGCCGCCGCCACTTTCGGCTTTCCACGCTTCCCACCAAGCGGGCAGCCCTGGGTTGATCCGCTGCCAAGCAAGGCCATGATACGAGGGCTTGCGCATCTCGACCATGACCACCACCACCGTCGCAACGAGCGAGACCGATGCCGTGACCGACCAGCCCGGAACGTCGAGTGCGACGGTTCCCGCGGCGAGGGCGAGAAAGACAGCAGCCCACCCAAGCTCAAGAGGCCGCGCCATGCGCACGACATTGCAAAACAGGAAAAAATGCCCGAGTACGAAGCCCATCACGAATCCCCACCACCAGACAACCATCGCGAGCGCGAGTGCGGCAACCACACCGACGGCGAGGATGAACACGTCAAGCGCCGACAGCCGGAAGCCTGGAGCGAAAGCGTGCTTTGCATTTGCGCTAAACACAGGGGTCTCGTTCACCGTGATGCCTATGGCAGCCCACGCCACCAAAGGATGCCAAAACCCACAGTCGTTGTAAGGACGGCATACACCACCGCCAAACACCAATACCGCCGAGCCGCTCGCCGGTAAACATCCGGCGGGGTGTAGGCCCCACCGTATTCATCGGCCTCTCGCATGTGTAGGTGGTAAGCCAGCCGCCATCCGACCAATGCCGCGAGCAGCAGGCAGATAACCGCCCAGACCCAGCCCAGCCGAGCCTTAAGTGGAAGCGCTGCGAAGGTGGCGAAGATGATCGCGAGAACGATCGGGCCCCCAAGGAAAGGCATTCCACCGTGTCCGTTCGGCATGGCCTACGATCTCCGATGGCGGCATGGATTATATGGTTTTCAGATAAGACCCCCTGCCTCATGTCGGGTCGGCATAAGACGCTAACACGCTCTCTGGCAGAAATCTGTAAAAATCGACCGCTTGCACCTCAGGGCCGGGACTCCCTGGGATCCTATATGGTTTCCGCATAAGACACCTTCACACCCACCTGCTGACGGGGGAGCACCGACTCGTAACCCCTTGCAAAACGCTCTCCAAAAGTGTGACTCGTGTTGAGATGTGTAAAAGCCGACCAGGCCGCTGGGCATGTTCACCTATGGTCACCGGCCCCGGCCTTGGTGGATCGAGCGTACCACAAAATCTTGGGAACGGTCAAAGGGAGGAGGCCTATCCCCACCGTGTGGAGGGTCGCCCCTGTGCTGCGGAACGGTAGGAAGGATGTTAGCTAAACTCGGAGGGGAGCCACGCCGAGTGTGGTTAATAACGAGGCTGCACGACGAAGGTCTGGACCCCGAACACTCACCCACTTTCAAGGACTTGCAGCCGAGCGAAGATATCCCAAGCACAACCGTTTTTCAGCGACCTGCAAGGGGAGCAAGCAGACAAGGGCAGCAGGGAGAACAACAACATGGCCGGACTTTCGACGCACACAAGGGATCCTTAAGGCAGGGGCTAGTAGATTCGATCTACTAGCCCCCTTAGGTACCTACTCTGGTTAGCCGCTACTACCAACTCAGATACCCCCGCTCTCGCCTCCATTGCCCCCGCGACCCAGGTCACCAGTATAAGGGGCATAAAGTTCCTGGTCAGGCAGAGACCTTATAACGTCTGTGGTCTCCTCGTCGGAATGACCCTTCTCAAGCATGCAGGTCTTGAGGTCGTCTACAGGCGGTACCAGAGTTTCAGGCTGCAAGCACTGGTAGAAATCGCGCTCAGCCTGCTCATCGGCTCTCGCCACAGGCGCAGAAGCCAGTACGAAGACCGCCGCAAGAACCACATACACTACTGCCAATATTTTTGTGTGCATCTTAGCGAGCCCTCCTTTGCAAGGGTTACCCTTACATACCCAAAAAGGGTAACTTCCGATTCGGGCATGGGCAAAGACAAACACGAAAAAGTTGGGACGACCTGGGATTTGCCTGATAAGAATTCGTTTTCAACGAGAAAAGGGATGGAATGAAAGCTCCATGTGTGTCGGCGGTCAGTCGTCGCTACAGGTAGTCGCTAGAGGGTTTTCGGCTGCGCCAGCGGTCAAGGCAGAGGACTACGGCGAGCGGAGTCTGAGGCTCCCGCCGCCTGGAATCAAAAACATCCCTGGAAATCTGGGCGCACGAATCCGGTTGGACTGATAAATGAGAGTTCTGGTTTGCACAGTGATAAGAAAGGTAAACTTCAATCCGGCCAGTAGAAATGCTTACCTATCATCCGACCCCTGGCGCTCGATGCGGGCTTTGGTGAGGGTCATAGGAGCTATCCTTGTGTCAGGTTGTAGTCAAGGGTCTATTCCACTGCTTTTGGCTGAAAACCAAGGGAACTCCTACCGGGGGTGGAGTTTGGGAAATGAAAAAGGCCCCCGGGAACGCGAGGTGCGGCGATAATGTGTCGGGTTTTTAAGCTAGTTCTACTGGGAACTCACTTGCCCAAAAGAATTGTGAGAATCTCATTGTGGGTTTGTTTCTATCTCTTTCAAAAGAACGCCAATCGAGCCGTCCAAGGCCAAAGCTCTTCCTTTTACAGTGACTAACTGGCCTTGTTTTAAGTCTTGGAGTTGCTCGTTGAATTTGCTACCGGCGTAAACCGATATTGTTTTAATTCCCCCTTCAGCGGAGAGCTCCAATATCATATACGGTTTAGTTTCTGTTGTAAACCTTAGCGTTCCCGGATGAACCAGAGTTACTTCCCCGGTAAGCTTTACACATTGACACTTTCCACTTACGTTACTGCAATATTTCTCTATGTAAGCACCACCGAAAGTAAACTCGCGCGCATCTGGAACTATATATTCGTCTGCGTTACAATCGGCCGTCTTCTCACTATCAGCCAGCATATCTATCCCATAAATTGTTAACGAACAGGCCCAAATTCCACCGATGAAAAATATAAAAAGAGGGAATAAGAGGCCTTTGACTTTTTGCATATTTGCCTCCTTGAATAGAGGTAGTCTCTTAGAATGCGCCTTCTCTGAACTTACTGGTCCATAACCCCTATGCCCTGACAAGTGGAGACCTTAGAAGGGTTGGATACAGCCCGAGGCTGGCGCAGGTTCCTGGCACCGATAACCGCACGCAAATCGGCTCACCTCGAAAACGAGACCAACTCGACGGAGAATTCTTCCCCCGGCCCGAAAAGTTGGTTATTATTTTTTCTCTGGTGGTCCAGCGCACGCGGCCAAGTCCGGGAGCGTACCAGCTGTAGGTTTCAACGCTTACCTCGGCTGCGCCGCGGGATTCTATAGGGACCAAAGTAGACCCCGCGCACCTCACTCGAATGCAGTTTTTGAATGTTCCAGCGGGCACAGTTGCGTGGTCGTCGACCATGTCTATTGTGCATCGACGCTGGACAGAGACTGTCTTCGCAAACAGCACTGTCTGTGATTTATCTTCCCAGCTAGTCCCAAGAGCGACCGGCTTCTGCACATACTGGTAGTAGGGAACGCTTAACATCTGTGGCACGCTGTCACGGGACGACTGCTTGGCGAAATCGTAGATCCCAGTGTCGTCATCGACGATGAAGATGAGATCGGGGCCTGCCGGCTGTGGTGTCACAGTCTTCCCTGCCAGTTCCCCTGGGGCAAGGTTCCTGACGATCAGAGTGCCGAGAGAAGACTGGTACCGCATCGCACAAGATGTGACGGACCGTCAAGATTCCCTTTACCGTTGGGCCGCGACCTGATAGGAGAGAAGAAGAAGTCCCGCTCCGGGGGGCGCACTTCTCGAAGCGGGACAGGGGCACTGGCCATGGTAAAGGTGGCACCCTGGTCAATCGTAAAGCACCATGGATAAGTGTAACATGACAAGGCACGACGCGGGCTGCCCCATCGGGCTCAGCCTTGTCCCTGGGGGATCTTCGAGACAGGGTGGCATGATCCGTCAGGTGTGTAGCACGGTAGGCCTCATAATCACCATTGGACGGGCCGCGCGTGGTCCTTGGCCTGAAATGCCTCAAAGGGCTTCCCTGGGGCGGCAACACGATCTGACGCTTGCACCTGTCGGAACCGTCGCGCACCCACTCAGTGCCAACACGCCTAACAGTGCCAGAAGACCTCGCCCCCAATGTATGTGCCATGCCCTCTAATACCGATAGTCAGGTGGAGTCGTTTGTGGTACCACCTTCATCCACCCGCCCGGGCAGCTCTTGACGTACGGGTAGTAGCCTTGCGGATTCTGGCAGTAGTACCAGTAATCGGACTGCGAAGGGGCGGGCTTGGCATACACCGGAGGCTGCTGCTGGACTACCACCGGCGCGGCCGGATAGTATGGGGCTGGATAATAGGCGTATGGATACCCTGGGTACCCGCCATACCCCGGCCACCACGGCCCCAACGCTATCGAGCCGCTGAAAAAGAACTGGGAGTTGGAATGCGCGCCGGCGTACCTGGACAAAGGACTCACGAGAAGCAGCGCCACTACTGTAAGAAGCGTACAGATTACCTTTTTCATGTAGCTTCCCCCCTCGCCTGCGCAACGCAGGCATTGAAATCGAGGTCCAAAACATTGGACGTGCCAATCCCGAAAAAGTTTACCAAAAGAACCTAAAACCGTCATCCAATAAACTGGAGAAGAAAGGGCTTTGCTAACCCCGCGCCCAGGCCCAGCCGTCACGGTGGCACCCTAGCCGATCGCAAGAACACCATGGAGCGGCGCAGAATGACAAGCCAGGAGACAGGACGCGGGCTGAGCCCTTGGGCTGACCCTTGCCGCCGGGGGATACTTGCGAAAGAGTGAGATGATCCGTCGGGTATGTGGCACGGCAGGCCTTATACGACATTTCCACACGGAGGGTAGTGATCAGCCGGGAGATTGGTCCACTGGTTCGTACGCCACCCCCCTTGGCCCAAAACCAGAGGGCTCCCTGGGACCCCGATCAGCTCACCCTAAAACTGTATCGACTTCAAAAGGATCTCGAGACTCGTCTCGAGTTGCGACGCGCTCTGCGTTGGACCCGTGACCTGCACCCACACGTTCGGCCCGGGCACAAAGACGTTCAGGGAGCGCATAACCATCTCCGATTGTGGATCCTTTAGAGTCGTTACCACGAGTTGTCCTTGCCTGCCCCGAACATCCCACGGGTTGTTGGACTCTATTTTCGCCCCCATTTGCTGCATCATGTTCGGGAAGTTTTCCATGGTCGTCTGGAACATCTGGTCTTGGGTCATGGTTGTGATGCCGACCTGCGCCTGCGAGGCCGGCATGGTGAAGTTGTATGTGGCACCCATGGGCATGGCCCCTGAGGGCAAGGCTCGCCGCGTGGCTCTCCGGGAAGCCGTGCTCGCCAACGCTCGCCGGATCTGCTCGAACAGCGGCTCGGCTCTCTCCGGCTCGATCCCCTTGGCGGTCATCCGCTGGATGAGTTTTTCCCAATGTCGCTCGATCCGGCCGCCCCAGCGCTAGGCCACCATGTCGCGTTGGAGCCGATCCGCCTCGCCGCGAGTGTAGTCGACGGCCACCATGGCAAGGCGAATCGTTTGCTCCTGAAACAGAGGAATGCCGAGGACAACGGAGAACCCGGCGCATTTTACGAAATCTTCGGCGATCCTGCTGAGATGGAGTGACGGCAAAGGGTCTGCGAAAAAAAGAAGGGGATCGGAATGATCCCCTTCTTTCTTGCCAAGCTTTTAAAACAGACAAAACGTCGACTACTTGCCCTTGCCTTTCGCTTCCACGGAAGTGGCGATCATCTTGTAGGCGGCTTAAGAGATTTCGCGTTCGCTGAGTTACTAAATCTCTCCGGGTTCATTCCCCACGGCTTGCTGCGGGGAGAGTTCATCTAACCGATGTCCCCGATCTAACACGTTTCCATGCTTCAACATAGCTAGGAATATTCTCTAAATCCCTGACGCTTATCGGACCCTCACGTTTCTTGAGAAATTCCTTGCCGCTTGCCGTTATGGCCCAGAAATTACGTTTGGGCCCTTCAAGCAAACCCGCCATCCTCAGATGAGTTATCGCCCACGCAACTCGGTTGTCGAAAACGCGTACCCGGCTGCCTGATAACAGTTCCTCGCGTTGCTCGTCACGAATCTGTAGCCTTTGCTGAACCTTATCTCGCAAATCGGCCACCGAACAGGCGTCCGTGCCCTCGAGGACGTCGAGCACGGGGCGCATCATCGCCTGGAAACTCGGTATGCCCATGGTTAGGTCCTCGTTGGCGATCGAGCTCCGTACACGAGTGAACTACTGCCGCCGCTTGCCGTAGGAGAAATTCCCTAACGTCGGTCTTTGAGGAGATCTCGAATCTCGCCAAGCAACACTTCCTGTTTCGGCGGAGGAGCTGGTGCCGCCGGAGCGGCTTCTTCCTTTTTCTTCAATGCATTCATTGCCTTGATCGCGAGGAAGATCGCAAAGGCGATGATGGTGCAATCAACGACCGTCTGGATAAATTTCCCGTAGCTGAGTGTAACCGCTGCTGCTTTGTCAACGGCGGGCAGCATGCCGGTTAGCGCCAGAGTCAAGTCTAACTTAATCATTTTCCCATGTGCCCCACGATGGGTAAGACAGACTCAATACAGCGAGTTCTCACCCTTTGCTCCGTTCACCCGCGGCAGGCTCCCCAGGAGTCTCGTCTACAGATTTTTCAGGGGAGATGATTTCAGCAGTCCTTTCAGCTTGTCCAACTGCGACCGCGTGCTCTCCAGCATCCAGCCTTCGGTGGCGAGGGCTTTGGCCTGCTCTTCCCATTTCGCGGCGGCAGCGTCGTCCTCGAGGCCCACGGCAGCCTCCCACATCGTTGCCAGAATCCAATAGTCCTTCGGCTGAGCCTTCAAGGCCTCCTCGCAGAGCTGAAGAACCTGGCGGCGCACCCGGCGGGCCACGATGAAATCAGCGACCGCCTCGGCCCTTTCGCCGAGTTGCTCATCCAAGGCTGCTCGAACATTCAGCAGGAAAGCCAGGTTGATTCCGTTGTAGTAGTCCTGCTTGAGGTAGAAGCCTCTCTCGTAGGCGGCGATGGATTCGTCGAGGTTGGCTCGCTCCTCAGTGATCTCCCAGAGGCGCTTATGGACCGCCCCCCAGAGCCCCAGCGTTTCGGGATCGTTGGTGCTCGCGGGGTTGAGTGTTCTTAGAATAGACCGCGACTCCTCCAACGCTGTTTTCGGGTC